>JGI24771J26695_1000057_pt1 | contig 146846 bp, 138 predicted proteins | sample LakSupMetagenome_FD_26695 | JGI IMG/M metagenome (IMG submission 26695)
GGTACCCACACTCATCGTGATTGCGAATAAGGCTGGCGCTGCCCCTCACCCGGCCCTTCGGGCCACCCTCTCCCCGCAAGCGGGGAGAGGGGAAGCACGCGTCATTACCTTGCCCGCGTGAAGGCCAGCCACAGGCCGCCGCCGACGAGGAAGCCGCCGCTGATGCGGGAGAGCAGCTTGATGCGGTGCGCCGAGAGCAGGCGTCCCGCGCGGCCGGCGGCCAGCGCATAACAGCTGTCCGATACGGCGGCGAAGGCGAGCGCGGTCAGGCCCATCACCGTCATCTGCAGGGCGAAATGCCCGCTCGGATCGATGAACTGCGGGAAGAAGGCGCCGAAGAAGACCAGCGTCTTGGGATTGGAGACCGCGACCAGCACGCCCTGCAGCACGAAGCCGCCGCGCGGTTTGCGGGCCGAACCGTCCGGGTTCAGGCTGCCCTTGTTGCGGAACATCTGGATGCCCATCCAGATCAGGTAGGCGGCGCCGATGAGGCGCACCCATTCGAACCAGTGGCCCATGCCGGCGATCAGCGAGGTGAGCCCGATGGCGACGACGCCGATGGTGATGGCCAGTCCGATCTGGGTGCCCAGCACATTGGCGAGCCCGGCGCGGGTGCCATGGCGGATCGAGTTGGCGATAATCAGCGTCACCGTCGGTCCCGGCACCAGAACGATGACGATGCAGGCCACGACATAGGCGGCGTAGAGCGTAAGCGACATAGTTGACCTCCCGGTTCGAATGCCGGCCTTGGCCGGCGCGCAGATCAATGCATGCCGGCTTGACGCGTGCAAGGGGAGGGCGCGGTCAGGCCCGGGGCGACGCGCCGGTCTTCCAGGGCAGGACGGCTTCGTAGGCGGCCGCCGCCTGAAGCACGGCGAGATCGCCGCGCGGCCTGCCGATCAATTGCATGCCCATGGGCCTGCCCTTGGCGTCGAAGCCTGCCGGCACGTTCACGGCCGGGCAGCCGCCCAGCGTCGCCGCCGCGGTGACCTGCATCCAGCGGTGGTAGCTGTCCATCGCCTTACCGGCGACTTCGCTGGGCCAATGGACCGAGACGTCGAAGGGAAAGACCTGGGCCGTCGGCAGCGCCAAAAGGTCGAAACGTTCGAACAGCGACAGGAGCGTGCGGTGCCAGGCGGTGCGCCGCATCGCCGCCGCGTGGATCTGCGGCGCGGTCAGCCGGGCAGCACCTTCCGCCTCCCACACGGCTTCAGGCTTCAGCAAGGCGCGTTTGGCCGGGTCGTCATAGAGCATTTTCAGCGCGCAACCGCTCGACGACTGGCGCAGCGTGACGAAGGCCTGCCACAGCGCCTCGAAATCGAAATCCGGCAGCAGCGGCTCGACCGCGAAACCAATATCGCCGAGCCGCCCCAGCGCGGCCTCGCAGAGGTCGAGGATGCCGTCTTCCATCGGCAGGTGGCCACCGAGATTGCCCAGCCAGCCGATGCGGCCGCCGGCTACCGGCGCATCGTCCAGCCCGGCGAGGAAAGAGCCTTGCGGATCGTGCGACAGCGGCGCGCGCGGATGGTGGCCGGCCTGCACGTCGAGCAGCAGTGCCATGTCGCGCACGCTGCGGCCCATCGGGCCCTCGACGCCCATCTGCGCGTGAAAGACCTCGAAGCCGGGGCCGCCGGGCACCAGCCCCTGCGAGGGGCGGAAGCCGAAGACATTGTTGTAGGCGGCCGGATTGCGCAGCGAGCCGCCGAAATCGCTGCCGTCGGCCAGAGGCACCAGGTCGAGCGCCAGGGCGACGGCCGCGCCGCCGCTCGAGCCGCCCGCCGTCCAGGCGGAGTCGAAGGCGTTGAGCGTCGGCCCGAAGACGGGATTGTAGGTGTTGGAGCCGAGACCGAATTCGGGAACGTTGGTCTTGCCGATGACGATGGCGCCGGCCTTGCGCATGCGCTCGACGAAGAATTCGTCCTCCTCGGGCACGAGGTCGGCGAAGATCGGTGAGCCGAAGGTGGTCTTGAGGCCCTTGGTCAGGGCCAGATCCTTGACCGCGATGGGCAGACCGAAGAGCGGGCCCGTCGCACCACCGGCGGCGAGATGCGCGTCGGCGGCGTCGGCCTCGGCCAGGATGTCGCTGCGCTGACGCAGCGAGACGATGGCGTTGACCTGTCGGTTGACCGCCTCGATGCGGTCGAGGAAGGCTGTCGCCACCTCGCGCACCGAAAGCTGTTTTTCGCGGATCGCCTCGGCAAGATCCACGGCGCTCATGCCGCAGATGTGGCCGGCCGGCGAAATGGCGTGACGGCTGGTCGGACGTTCGCTGCTCATATCAGGCGCTGGCCGGGCCAAGAGCTGCTTCCACTTCGGCCGCCAGCGGGATCGCCGGCTGGGCGCCCGGCTTCAGGCAGGCGAGCGAACCGGCGGCGGCGGCGCGCGCCAGAGCGGTCTTCAATGGCAGGCCGGATTCCAGTCCCGCCGCCAGATAGCCGCAAAAAGTGTCGCCGGCGCCGACCGTGTCGACCGGAACGATCTTGAGGGCAGGGACCTTCAGGAATTCGTCGCCGGTGGCGGCCAGAACGCCTTCGCCCCCCAGCGTGACGACGATGGTGCGGCCGGTCTTCTTGGCATAGGCGCGCATGCGTTCGCCACGGTCGGTGCCGGTCAGCCCGAGGGGCTCGCAATAGAGGTCGAACTCGGTCTCGTTGGCGACGACATAGTCGGCCTTGCCGAGCAGCCTGGCCGCCTCGATGCGGGCCGGGGCCGTGTTGAGCACGGTGATCGCTCCAGCTTTGCGCGCGGCGTCCAGGGCGGCATCCACGGTATCGAGCGGTATCTCGTGCTGTAAAAGCACGACGTCGCCCTTGCCAAGCCGGGCCTTGGCGACATCGCCCGGCACGACGGTATTGTTGGCGCCGGCCACCACGGCGATCATGTTCTCGCCATCGCCGCCGACCAGGATGTGGGCCGTGCCGGTGGAACTGTGTGTCTCGGCGACGGCGGAAAGGTCGACCTTGCCGGCCTTCAGCAGGGCCAGTGCCTCGCCGGCGAAGGCGTCCTTGCCGACAGCGCCCACCATGCGCACCCCGGCGCCGGCGCGCGCGGCGGCCAGCGCCTGGTTAGCGCCCTTGCCGCCCGGCGCGGTGGTGAAGCTGGTGCCCGGCACCGTCTCGCCCGGGCCCGGCAGGCGGTCGACGGTGGCTATAAGGTCGAGGTTGATGGAACCGATGGTGATGATCAAGGCGGGCCGTCCCTCTTATGTCGGCTTGTTTTGCGGCGGACCCTACTGCATCGGCCAGAAAATCGGAATCGATTTTCGGTAGGCACGATGCAGCAGACTCAAAGTGCTAGAGCGTCCTTTGCGCGTCCAATCGGACGCGCGGCGCTCTAGCGTTTCTCCAAAGCGAATGAAACAGCTTTGCCGGCTGGCGCATGACCCGTCTCGCTGTGGTCCGGCAGATGGCGGATCCGGATAGGCCACCGGGACCGGCGGGCTTGCCTGGGTTCAGGCGGAGGGGTAGAATAATCAAGTAATTTCAAATATTTATGTTTATCCATCAGGAAAATTGAACAATGCGGCCGCGACATCTCCTGTTGGCTCTGGGCATCGTCTTCATCTGGGGCGTCAATTTCGCCATCATCAAGCTCGGGCTCAGGCAGGTCTCGCCGCTGGCGCTCGGCGTCGCGCGTTTCTTCCTGGCGGCATTTCCCTGGGTGTTCTTCATTCCTCGCCCCAAGGTGCCGCTCGGCATGATCGCGCTCTACGGTTTCCTGATCTTTGCGCTGCAGTTCGGTTTCCTGTTCACCGGCATGAAGCTGGGTATGAGCGCGGGGCTGTCGTCGCTCATCCTGCAGTTGCAGGTGTTCTTCACCATCGGCCTTTCGGTGCTGATGCTCGGCGAACGTCCGACGGGCTGGCAACTGGCGGGCGCGGTGCTTGCCTTTGCCGGGGTCGGTGTGGTTGCGCTGAATGTCGGCGGCGACGTGACGGTTGTCGGACTTATCCTGCTTGTGGCGGCAGCTGCTTCCTGGGGTGGTGGTAACATTGTCTCGAAGCGGATTTCGCAGCGCTCAAGTACGTCCAACGTGCTTGGACTGGTGGTGTGGGGCAGCCTGTTCGCGCTGCCGGTGCTGCTGGCAGTGGCACTGGTGCTCGATCCGGAGCATCTCGTCTCGAGCTTCACCAGCCTCGATTGGGTGTCGATCGGTTCGATCGCTTATATCGTCTATCTGTCGACGCTGCTTGGGTTCGCGGTCTGGGCTGGGCTGCTTGCGCGCTACCCTGTTTCCACGGTGGCACCGTTCACGCTTCTGGTGCCGGTGTTCGGTTTCCTCGGCTCGACCGTCCTGCTCGGCGAACCGCTGCAAGGCTGGAAGCTCGGCGCTTCCAGCCTTGTCATTGCCGGGCTGTGTATCAATCTGTTCGGGTCGCGGTTCGCGTCTAGAGCGCCGCGTGTCCGTTCGGACACGCAAAGGACGCTCTAGCACTTTGAATTGGCGCATGATCCTTTCCGAAAATCCGAACCGATTTTCGGGGTCATGCGCTAGAGCACACCCGCCGAAAGCTGACCTGCTTCCCAGCCCAGAATAGCCCGCTTGCGGGTCAGGCCCCAGTGGTAGCCGGTGAGCGCGCCGGATTTGCCGAGCGCACGGTGGCACGGCACCACGAAGGAAAGCGGATTGGCGCCGACCGCCGCTCCCACCGCCCGGCTCGCCGTCGGCTGGCCGATCTCGGCGGCGATCGCCGAATAGGTGCAGGCCTTGCCCATCGGGATGCGCAGCAGGGCTTCCCAGACCCGGAGCTGGAAATCCGAGCCGATCATCACCACGCGCAGCGGCTGGTCGGACCGCCAGTGGGCCGGGTCGAAGATGCGTGCGGCGTAAGGGGCCGTGGCGCTGATGTCCTCGACATAGGTGGCGTTCGGCCAGCGGCTCGACATGTCGCGGAAAGCCGACTGTTCGTTGCCGGCGTCGTTGAAGGCAAGGCCGGCCAGACCACGATCGGTGACCATGATCAGGGCAACGCCGAAGGGCGAGATGTGGTAGCCGTAGCGGATGGTCAGGCCTTCACCGCGTGTCTTGTAGTTGCCCGGCGACATCGCCTCGTGGGTGACGAACAGGTCGTGCAGGCGGCCGGGGCCAGACATGCCGACCTCGAAGGAGGCTTCGAGCAACGGCATGCCGGAATCGAGCAGCCGACGGGCATGATCGAGCGTCACCGCCTGCAGGAAAGCCTTGGGCGACAGTCCGGCCCAGCGCGTGAACAGCTTCTGCAAGCCGGTCGGGGTCTCGCCGACCTCCTCGGCCAGGACTTCCAGCGAAGGCTGGTCGCGATAATCGAGGCTGATCTTCTCGATGGCACGGCGCACGACCTCGTAGTCGCTGCCTTCCGGCGTGATGTCCTTTTCAAGGGTCGGGGCGATCTTCATCGGCATTCTGGTATTCATAGCGAGCTGAGCGTTCATGGCAATTTCTCCTTGAACGCGAATATCGGCGCTTGAAGGAGCGGTCTCCACCCGTTTCCTGCGAAGATCAGCGTGCCTTGACGGTGGCAAGCGCCCGGGTGAAGGCGGTGGCGAAGCTTTCGCGGTCATCGGGATTGAGGAAACTACCGATCGGTACGCGCTCGCCGCGCGATTCCACCGTCATGGCGGTGATGCCTATCTCACTGTGGCGGGCGACCGAGAAGCGCGACCAGAACGGGTTGAAATGATGTTCTTCCGTTCTGCCCGAAGGGGCGGTCTTGCGGATGTCGAGCGCGGTGCGCGACACCGAGACTTCCTCGCGGGCCCTGGCGGCGCGATAGTTCAGGCGAAAGGCGACATAGACCGCCAGCACGTCGAGGCCGAAGAAGCCGAAGATCGGCCAAGCGCCGTAGGACAGGAAGATGATGCCTGTCACCGCCCAGCCGAACAGCAACGCGCCGATCAGGATCATGAAGCCGGTGCGACCGAGCGAGCGGTGCGGCATCAGCAGGGCCTGGAAGACCGGCTCGTCCGCGGCGAAAGTGGCGTTTGTGTCGCTCATCGCCCGATATTATAGGAAGGCGATGGTTGCCCCCAAGTCCAAAGATCGCCGCACCCGCGAAAATCCATCCGTGCCGCTGCGCAATGGCGCCGCGCATGCGCTCGCGAAGAAGAAGGCATCGCGTGCCAGGTCTGCCTATACGCCGGCCGAGGTGCACGAGATTTTTCGCCGCTTTGCCGTGCAGCGGCCCGAGCCGAAGGGCGAGCTGGAACACGTCAACGCCTTTACGCTGCTGGTGGCCGTGGTGCTGTCGGCGCAGGCGACCGACGCCGGCGTCAACAAGGCGACACGGGCCCTGTTCAAGGTGGCTGACACGCCGCAGAAGATGCTGGCGCTCGGCGAGGAAAGGGTGGGGGAATACATCCGCACAATCGGCCTCTGGCGCAACAAGGCCAAGAACGTGATCGCGCTGTCGCAGGCGTTGATCGCCGACCACGGCGGCACGGTGCCGGACAATCGCGACGAATTGGTGAAGTTGCCTGGCGTCGGCAGGAAAACCGCCAATGTCGTGCTCAACATGGCTTTCGGGCAGCACACGATGGCGGTGGACACGCATATCCTGCGCATCGGCAACCGACTGGGGCTGGCGCCGGGCAAGACGCCGGAACAGGTCGAAGACGAGCTCGTCCGCATCATTCCGGACGAATATATGCGCCACGCGCATCACTGGCTGATCCTGCATGGGCGCTATGTCTGCAAGGCGCGCAAACCGGATTGCCAGGCCTGCGTAATCGCCGACATCTGCAAGGCGGCGGAAAAGACAAACACAATTCCCGCGCCGCTCATCGAATTGGCGCCACTCGAAGCGGCCAGCGACGTCCTTTAGAGTGGTCTGCTAGAGGCCGTAGCCGCGCGCCATGGCGGCGGCAAAGGCGGGGATCGCCAGGAAAAGCAGCGCCTCCAGCCAGATATAGCGGCGCACCGCGGCCAGTTCGGTCTCCGGCACCTGGTAGGATGCGTTGGCCTTGGCCTGGCGGCTCCAGGCAATGAAACGCATGGTGGGCACGATGGAGAGCAGGCCGACGGCCGCGAAGATCGCCATCTTGGTCCAGAACACCCAATTGTAGACGTAGAATTCCCATCCTTTCAGGCCGTGGAAGACACGGCCGACGCCGACGAGGATGATCAGGACGGCGAGCAGGCCGTAGTGTCGGTCGATCAGGGCAAGCCGGCGGATGGTGCCGGGTGTGATTTCGTTGCGTAGCAGCACGAATTCCGCCGCGATCACCCCGGCCAGCGAAAAAGCCAGCAGATGGTGGAAAATGGCCAGAACAAGGTCGGTCGTTTCCATGTGCGCTTCTCCGGTGTGCGGCGGTCATTTCATACAATGCCGGCGGCGAAGTTCCCAGCCCATCCGCTCAGCCTGTCGCGCGTCCATTCGGACGCTTTAAGGATGCCCAGGCATTTTCGAATCCGCGCATCGCGCTTCATGCGTGGTCCCGTCTTTCCGCTGGCAGGACTAGTCACAAAAGCTGGCCCTTGCCCGGTATGAGCGGGCTGATATTTGCGGCGACCCCATAGAGAGAATTGCCATGACCGCCCCAGCCTTCAAGACCGCGCCCATCATCGAAACGCAACGGACGATCCTGCGGGCGCACGGGCTGGACGATTTCGACACCTATGCCGAGATGTGGTCGGAGCCGGCGGTATGCCGGTTCATCGGCGGCAGGGCGCGCACCCGCGAGGAAAGCTGGCAGCGGTTCCTGCGCCATGCCGGCCTGTGGTCGCTGATCGGCTACGGTTATTGGGCGGTCGAGGACAAGGCGACAGGGCGTTTCATCGGCGAGGCCGGCTTCCAGGACATGAAGCGCGAAATCCAGCCCTCGCTGGAAGGTCTTCCGGAAATCGGCTGGGTTCTGGCTTCTGCCGCGCATGGCAAGGGCATTGCCAGCGAGATCGTTGGTGAAATGACGGCCTGGGCCGACAATGTTCTAGGGGCGCAGAGAACCGTCTGCATCATCGATCCCGAGAATGTTGCCTCGCTGAACGTCGCGCGCAAGACTGCTTACAACGAGGTGCTGCGCACGACCTACCATGAAAAGCCGACAATCTTGCTTGAGCGACCGAAAGCCGGCGGTCTGAACAGCGTTTGATACAACGCTCTTGCTCAAAGAGCGGCGGGCAAGGTCAATGTCCTGAGCAGCGTCGACAGTTCGGGTTCGTCGATCAGGGTCGCGGCGTCCTCGGGCTTCAGCCAGGCGCGCTGGCGGCTGCGTGCCTCCGGCCAGTTGGCCAGTTCCCCGGTGACGGCGAGCAGATAGACGGTGACGTCGACCCGCGCGAAGGTTCGCGCAAGCCGCTTCCAGTAGGAATAGCTGCCGGCCGGCTCCTTCAGCGTCTTGCCGACGACGCCCGCTTCTTCCATCGCCTCGATGGTGGCGGCCTTGCGTCCGCTCTTGCCGGGCATCGGCCAGCCCTTCGGCAGGATGAAACGCCTGGTCTGGCGCGAGGTGACCAGCATCACCTCAAGGCTGCCGTCCTCGCCGCGCCGAAACGGAATGGCGGCGACCTGGCGGATCGTCTTGCCCTTTTTGGCTTTCCGAACCGCCTGCTTCTTCGGTGAGGGTTTGGCGAGCGGCTGCTTCTCGACAGGCGTCTTCAGGGGCGCCTTCTTCTTGGGCGCGGCCTTGCGTTCAATGCTCTTTTTCTTGGGTGTCGCCATCGCACGTCCGGTCCAATCCGCCGTGCAGGACGAGGCGGGACCTCAAATTAACACAAAGGCCCGGCGAGCGAATGGATGCTTTGCCGTAGCACACACTTATCGTAGACGGCTAATAAAACGAAAATACATCCTGTCAACGACAGCCACCAACCGCACCGCCGCCATTCAGCGATTGCTGGCAAGGTTGCCGGATCGCTGGCGCGGCATTTTGGGACGGCGTCGTAACCTGCCGGTCGAGCTCGCGGTAGATCTGCTGTTGCTGCTGGAACTGCTGCCGCTGGATCTCGCTTCGCAATGCATCCGCGTCCGCCTGGCCGAATGAGTTGATGCCGGGCCGTACGGGGGCCATCGTTTGAGCCATAGCGATGGTCATGGGAATAAGCGAAACCGTCAGCGCCAAGCCGAACCAGATTGCGATGCCGTGAAGCCGTTTCATTGTCTACTGCCGGGTTGTCCGAGCCGATGCTCATTTCTCCCCTATATAGTGCAGGCGGCGGCCGGGTCCATGGTTGCGGGTCTTGTCGTGCTCCTTGCAGGCGGACGGGTGGGATAGTGCCAACGATTTCCTAGCCCTGGAAAATGAAAAGGGCCGCCCGAAGGCGGCCCCGATCTCTTGGTGCAACAGGCCTCGGGCCCGATCAGCCGCCGTTGCCGCTGCCAGCGTTCTTCAGCGTGCCGGCGATGGTGTTGAACTTGGCATTGATGGTGTTGCCGAGGAAGCCGGCGCCAGCAACGATCGCCAGAGCGATCAGGGCGGCGATCAGGCCGTATTCAATGGCGGTTGCGCCCGACTCGTCCTTGACGAAGCGCGAAAGAAGATTGGTCATGATGGTATCCTTTGCCCGGTTGTAACTTTTGTTCGACGGTCTCTTTGCGAACCGTGGCCCATCATGCGGGTGAGCGATTTCAGACAGGTTAAGGTGGATGGTAAACAAATAGTGGCTCTGGCGGTTGCTTAACAAACACAAAACATAGATCGGAAAATTTCCGTATAATTGTCCCATTACTCTCATTGCCGGAGAATGGGCCTCTCTCCCTGCTTGGATTTGGCAAGGATATCAAAGATCAGGATGGCGCTTCGCGATCCTGGCCAATCTCGAAGCGGTGCCGGCCGGTTTCGCTGCGTGAGACGTCACAACAGCTTCATTCAGCCAAAATAGGGTTCCTTGAATTTTGCTGCACTGCAAAAGGAACGGGGCAATGGTGGACGTCACATCAAGTCAAATGGGTATTCCGAGGCCCGAGCATCCGCTCGAAGGGCCGAGCAAGGCCGGCAAATGGTTCATGCCGGTCTTCCTGGCGATCGTACTCGGCGGCCTCATCTATATCGGTTATGCGCTCAGCCAGGAGCTTACCAGCGCGATTGCCGTGCCGTGGATCCTGCTCGGGCTCGCGTTGCTGATCGCGCTCGGCTTCGAATTCGTTAACGGTTTCCACGACACCGCCAATGCGGTCGCGACCGTCATCTACACCCATTCCATGCCGGCCGAGTTCGCCGTCATGTGGTCCGGTTTCTTCAACTTCCTTGGCGTGCTCACCGCCAGCGGTGCCGTTGCCTTCGGCATCATTTCGCTGCTTCCGGTCGAGCTCATCCTGCAGGTCGGCTCCAGCGCGGGTCTGGCCATGGTGTTCTCGCTGCTGACCGCGGCGATCATCTGGAACCTCGGCACCTGGTATCTTGGTCTGCCGTCGTCCAGTTCGCACACCCTGATCGGCTCGATCGTCGGTGTCGGCCTCGCCAACCAGTTCCTGGCGCCGGCCGGTAGCGCCACAAGCGGCGTCGACTGGTCGAAAGCCATAGAAGTCGGCATGGCGCTGCTGGTTTCGCCGCTGGTCGGTTTCGGCATGGCGGCACTCCTCCTGCTTGCGATGAAGCTGTTCATCAAGAACAAGGCGCTCTATGAGGCGCCGTCGGGCAATGCGCCGCCGCCGCTGTGGATCCGCGCGCTGCTGATCTTCACCTGCACCGGCGTTTCCTTCGCCCACGGTTCCAATGACGGCCAGAAGGGCATGGGTCTGATCATGCTGATCCTGATCGGCGTGGTGCCGACCGCCTTTGCGCTCAATCGCACGCCCGATGTCAACTATCTCGAAGCCTACAAATCCGCGGCCGCGCAGGTGGATACCGTGCTCGGCAAATATGTGAAGCCGGGTGTGGTGGTGACCGACGCCAAGGCGGTGGTCAGCGAGGCGGTGCGCACCAAGACCTGGACGGACCAGACGACGCCGGCGCTGCAGGCGTTCATCCATCAGACGAATGAACTGGTGTCGCCTTATCCTTCGGTCGAGAAACTGCCGATCGAACTGGTCAGCAATGCGCGCAATGACATCTATCTCATCGGCGAGGCGCTGAAGCTGATCGACAAGAAGAAGCTTCTGCCGATGGAGGGCGAGGATCTCAAGGCGGTCACCAACTATCATAAGGCCGTCGACAACGCGACGAAGTTCATCCCGCTCTGGGTCAAGATCGCCATCGCGCTGGCGCTGGGGCTTGGCACGATGGTCGGCTGGAAGCGCATCGTCGTCACCGTCGGCGAGAAGATCGGAAAGACGCATCTGACCTATGGCCAGGGTGCCGCCGCCGAACTCGTCGCCATGGGCACGATCGGCGCCGCCGACGCCTTCGGCCTGCCGGTGTCGACCACGCATGTGCTGTCGTCGGGCGTTGCCGGCACGATGGCGGCAAACGGTTCGGGCCTGCAGTGGTCGACCGTGCGCAACATGCTGCTCGCCTGGGTGCTGACCTTGCCGGCCTCGATCGCGCTCGCCTTCGGGCTGTTCGTGGTGATGCGCAAGCTGTTTTGAGGGCGGGTTCTTTTCTCACAAAGGGAAGCCGGCGCGCGGGTCGCGCCGGCTTCTGCCGAACAAGGCTCGGTGACGCCAATGAATGAAACCTTGCGTTTGAACCTTCTGGGAACAGGCGATGCGGAGCAGGTGCCGGGCCTGATCTGCGCCTATCGTGGATTTCCCGGTCAACCAGCCGCTCAGCTTCACCCGCAAGAGATCGACGCGGCCCTCGCGGCCGAGGATGGCTGGGTGTGGCTGCATGTCGATCTGGTCGACCAGCGCGCGCACGGCTGGGTTGCCCACCGCTGCGCACTTCCGCCGGCGGCGCGCGCGATCCTGGAAGGACATGACGACAGTCTGGTCCTCGGGCATGAAGACGGCATGATGCATGGCATAGCCGCCGACATGCACAAGGACATAGAACGACCGTCGAGCACGATCGGCCGGCTGCATTTCGCTGTGACCGAACGTCTGCTGGTCACCGGCAGGCGCCATCCGCTGGAGGCGGTGGACAAGGTGCGGCGCTCGCTTGCCGGCGGCTTCGCGCCGGCGACGGCCTTCGAGCTGTTCGAGGCCATCGTCACGACCTTCTGCAAGAACACAGGGTTGCGGCTGGTCGACGCGACAAAAAAGCTCGACGAGGTCGAGGACAATCTGGTCACCGAACGGCTGAGCGACGAGCGCCGCCGTCTCAAGGAATTGCGGCGGCTGGCGGTGTCGCTGCACCGGCCGGTGGCCGGCATGGTCGCGCTGTTCGAGGATGAGGACCGCGACGACTGGAAACTATCGAAGGCCGCGCATGCCGCATTGCAGCGCCTGGCCGCGCGGCTGGAACGGCTCGACCGCGAAATCGTCATGATCAACGACCGGGCGCGTTTGCTGCAGGAGGAGATGGCGGCGGAGCTGGCGGACGAATCCAACCGCAGCCTGAAGGCAATGGCGGTGATGAGCGCCTTGTTGCTGCCGGGTACGCTGGTTGTCGGCGTTTTCGGCATGAATACGGCCGGCCTGCCGTTCACCCATGGCGACAGCGGCTTCATCTGGGCCGTTGCGCTGGTTATCGGTGCGACCGGGCTTTTCTACTGGCTGCTGCGTCGCGCCGGCATCAGCCTGCGTTTCTGACCGTCAGGCGAGACATCACCCTAGGTCGGGTCCTCGCGATGCAGGTCATGGATGGCGACGCCTTCGGCATTGGTCGGCGGGGTCAGCCATTGCTGATGGCGCAAGGTGCGCTGCGTGTCCTCCAGGCCCATGTCCCAATGCTCGCGCATCGAGGTGCCTGAGAACTCATAGTCCTTGGCGTGCCCCTCATAACCCTTGTGCTGGTAGATGAGGTGGATGATGTTGACGACGCCGGCGTCGGAATAATCGGCGATCAGCCGTTCTTCGTCGGCGGAGCGCGACTCCGCCGGCACACGTTTGAGTGCTTCGAGGAGCTGCATCTTCAGATCGTGGATGCGTTTGAAATTGTCGGTGTTCTGGCGCGTGCGGCTGGAATACATGATGTCCTTGTGGCGCGACAACACGTCGGCCATGCCGCGCGGCAGCGCGCCGCGCGCTGAGAACAGGTCGACCTGAAACACCAGCGAGCTGCGGTCTTCTTCCTGGTCGAGCAGATATTGCAGCGGCGTGTTGGAGACGATGCCGCCGTCCCAGTAATATTCGCCCTCGATGCGCACCGCCGGGAAGGCGGGCGGAAGCGCGCCCGAAGCCATGATGTGTTCGGGCCCGATGCGGACCTTGTCGGTGTCGAAATAGACGAAATTGCCGGTGCGCACGTTGACGGCGCCGACGCTCAGACGCTTGCGGCCGTCGTTGAGCACGTCGAAGTCGATCAGCTGCTCCAGCGTGTCCTTCAATTCGGCCGTGTCGTAGAAGCTGGTGGCGCCTTCGGCCCCGGACTGCTCCAGCCATGGATTGGGGAAGCGTGGCTTGAAGAAGCCGGGCTGGCCCATGGTCATCGTCATCCACGAACTGGTGCGGTTGCGGATGTCGCGATAGATGTCGCCTTCCGGCGTGTAGGCCCAGATCTTGCGGCCGGAAATCGTCTGCCAGAACTGCTCCAGCCGCTGCAGGCGCCGGCTCGGCTCGTTGCCCGCGATGATGGATGCATTGATGGCGCCGATGGAGACGCCCGACAGCCATGCCGGCTCGCAGCCGGCCTCCGACAGCGCCTGATAGACGCCGGCCTGATAGGCGCCGAGCGCGCCGCCGCCTTGCAGCACCAGCGCAACCCGGTCGTATTGCGAAGCGATTTCCTGAATGGTGGCGACGTTCGCCTTGGCTCTGTAACGGTCCAGCACGGTCAACTCCGGCAAAGAAAGGGGATGGTCAGCGTGTGCCGGCGAGATAGTCGTACACGACCTCGCCGAGGCCGAGCGTGAGATCGGCGGTGAAATGCAGCGCCGACACCACTTCCAGCACCGGCAGGCGAGCGACATCGGCCATCACATGCGGCCGCAGGTCGAGCGCGGCGGGACCCGCCCAAGCTTCCTTCAGCGTGATGTCGGTGAGGTGGTAGCGCACCAGTTCGCAGATGCGCGGCGTGCCGTCGACATGCGGGATGATCTTGACGAGAAAGTTAGGCGCGGTCAGCGCCGCCATCACCTGATCCTGGTCGGCGGCGCGGTGCTTGTAACCCATCGTGCCGGTGGCGCAGAGCACCGAGCCATAGTGTAGCGTGCCGACGACGACCTCGCCTTCATTGACGATCTTGGGATTGGCGAGCTTCTTCGGAAACCCCCACAATTCGCGGCCGCCGGCGATCGGCGCATCGTCGTCCAGATACATGGAATGGACGTAGACGCCGTGCTGGCCGTCGAAACGGACCGGAATGACCTGGCCGCTCTCGGTATAGTCGCCGAAGCCGGTCGAGTCCGGCATGCGGATGAATTCGTATTTCACCAGCGGATCGCCATCGATCTCGAGCGGCGCCGGCACGGCCGCCTCCAGCGCCTCGCGCGTGGTGCGGTAAGTGATGATGACATATTCGCGGTCGAAGAAACGATAGGGGCCGGGCGGGAACGAGGGATTGGTGAGCGGCATGGCATAGGCGCGCTTCACGACGTCGGCGATTTCCAAGCTGTCACCTCAGGATTGACGAATGTCATATCGGAAACAACACCTGTCATGTTGCATGGCAGCATGACGGTCTTGTGTCGGGTCGATGAACGATTTCAGCTGTTTGTTGGTTCCAAACGAAGACCGACACATGATTGTGATGGAAACTTGCTGCAATGCACCTAATTAGAATGCCATCGCAAACGCCAGACGAGAGATCATCATGGGCTCCCTGACTTCGAAGAACGCGCTTGTTACCGGTTCGACCAGCGGCATCGGCCTTGCCATCGCCAGGGCCTTCGCCGCCGAAGGCGCCAATGTCACCATCAACGGACTTGGCGATGCCGATGCGATCGAGAGGGAACGTGCCGGCATCGAAGCCGATTTCGGCGTCAAGTGCCGCTATTCCAACGCCAACATGATGAATGGCCCGGAAGTGACCGCCATGGTGCACGAGGCCGAACAGGCATTCGGCAGCCTCGATATCCTGGTCAACAATGCCGGCATCCAGCATGTCGCGCCGATCGAGGAGTTTCCCGACGACAAGTGGGAAGCGATCATCCGCATCAACCTGCTCGCCGCCTTCTACGCCATCAAGGCCGCGCTTCCGGGCATGAAGGCGCGCAAATGGGGGCGCATCATCAACACCGCTTCGGCGCATGCGCTGGTAGCGTCGCCCTTCAAGTCGGCCTATGTCTCGGCCAAGCACGGTATTGCCGGCCTGACCAAGACGGTGGCGCTGGAGGCCGCGCAGGACGGGGTGACGGCCAATGCGATCGCGCCCGGTTATGTCTGGACGCCGCTGGTCGAAAAGCAGATCCCCGACACGATGAAGGCCCGCAACATGACCGAGGAACAGGTCAAGCACGACGTTCTGCTGGCGGCCCAGCCGACGAAGGAGTTCGTGACGGTGGACGAGATCGCGGCGCTGGCGCTGTTCCTGTGCTCGGACGCGGCCAAGCAGATCACCGGCACGACGCTGCCGATCGATGGCGGCTGGACGGCGCAGTAGGCCGGGTTTCGCCTGATATCTCCCTGGAATGCCCGGCGCGTCCGCGAGACATGCGCCGGGCATTCGTTTTTGTTCGGGGCGTCGAAGTCAGTTTTGCGCCGTCGCCAGCAGCGGTGTCATCGCCTCGTTGATCCATTGCCACTCGTTGCCGGGCCCTTGGCCGGGTTCCTCACCGCGCAATATGGCAAGCAGTTCCTGATACCGGGTCGAGCGGGCATGATGCTTGCGGTATTGGCCGAGATGCCATTCCAGATAGGCCCGGTCCGGCTGCCTGCGCATTGCCTTCGCCGATCGGTCCAGCCATTCGCGCGCGATCGTTTCGCCCTCCGGCGAGATCGGGGCTACGCCCGCGGCGATAGCGGCCTTCACCCTGGCCAGAATGGCGTTGGCAGCCTCGGCATAGGCGCCCGGGTCGAACTCACCGTTCCACATAGCGGCCGTCTCGGCCTGTATCTCGGAAACGAAGCTCTCGTCGCCGATCATGGCGCTGATCTCGTTCCAGGCGTCGATCTGCCGGGACGTCGGCTCGTCGGGCAGCTCGGGCATGGCGGCATCGATCATCTGGCGCTTCCAGCCTTCGCCCATCTCGGCGCTCGTGCCCACCTTGTCGTAGAAACGCTCCATCATGGTGCGCATCTGGTTTTGGGACAGGGTCGTCATCGTCCAAAGTCTCCTCAGGTCGGTTGCGGTTGGTTCCGTGATCCTGAGCGTGGCACGCAACACGGCGGCGACCCGGCGACGGGAGGCGATTTCGACTTCCAGGGCATCAAGGCGCATGGCCAGGACATCTTTCAGTTCGAGCCGCCGGGACAGGAGCTTGCGGATGGCGGCCAGGCTGACGCCGGCCTCCCGCAAGGCCCTGATCAGGTCGAGGCGCGCGACATCGGTATCGCTGTAGATGCGATAGTTGCTGACGGTGCGGGTGGACGGCGGCAGCAGCCCCTTGTCGGAATAGAAGCGGATGCGCCGCACCGAGATGCCGCTCAGCCGCGAAAGTTCGCCGATCGTGTGCATTTTCTCGCTCATGGGACCGTCCTAACGTCTCCACCAAGTGGAGGGTCAACCGTGCCGGCGAGGCTTTTTTCGCCCATGTTCCGCGCGGTGCGCGAGCCGGCCGCGAAGGTCGGGCTCGCGACGGTCCTGCGGTGGCCAGACCCGCTTATACAGCTTCGCGCCGACCGACGGGTGCCGTGGAATTGCGCACGACAAGCACGCCGGAGAGCAGTTCGTCTTCTCCGGCAGCAACGCCGCTGCCGGCGATTGCCGCGGCGACGGCGCGTTTGGCGATGTCCTCCACCGGCTGACCGATGGTGGTCAGGCGCGGCGTGATCAGCCCGGCCAGCGGAATGTCGTCGAAGCCGATGACGGAAAGCTCGTCCGGCACCTTGATGCCGAGATCGGAGGCGGCGCGCAGCAGGCCGATCGCCTGCTGGTCGTTGGCGGTGGCGATGGCGGTTGGCCGCTTCGCTGGCGCCCGGTCGAGCAACTGGCGGCCGAGCGCTTCGCCTGAGACATAGTCGAAATGGCCTTCGATGATCTCGGGCTTGATGCCGGCGGCCTCGAGATGCTCGACGAAGCCCGCCCGGCGCGCCCTGGAAACCGGTGCGTCGGCCGGTCCGGCTATGTAGGCGATGTGGCGATGGCCGAGGCCGATCAGATGTTCGGCCGCCAGCGCCGCGCCGCCATGATGGTCGACGGAAAGCAGGCCGTGTCCTTGTAGTCTCCTGTCGACGACGACTGTGGCGGTGTCGCCGCGCCAGCTCTGCGACTGGCCGGACTGGATTGGCACCACGATCAGGCCGGTGGGGCGGCTCTTCAAAAGGCTTTCGATCTGCGCCACCTCGATCTTGGGATCGTCATTGGTGATCGACAACAGCACCGAAAGGCCGGCATGGAAGGCGACAGCTTCGACATGCTTGGCGAGTTCGGCGAAGAAGGGGTTGGTGATGTCGGGGATCACCAGGCCGATCATGTCGGTGCGGCGGCGGCGCAGGCCGCGCGCGACATGGTTCGGCTTGAAGTTCATCTCGCGGATCGTCGCCTCGACCTTTTCGCGCAGGGCAGCGCCGACCGTCTCGTTCCTGGCCATGACGCGCGAGACCGTTCCGACCGAAACCCCCGCCCGCCGGGCGACGTCCTTGATGTTGACCACGCTGCTATGCCCCGGATGTTGCGGCGATCCATGCCGCGCTGCCTCAGGCCTTGGTTAGCCTTTCGCGATATTTGTCAAGGATGACTGCGAGGATAATGACGAAACCGGTGATCATCTGCCGCATGAAGTCGCTGAGGCCGAGCAGGATGAGACCGTTGGCCAGCACGCCGATGATGCAGGCGCCGAGCAGGGTGCCGATGATCGAGCCGCGGCCACCGCTCAGGCTGGTACCGCCGATGATGACGGCGGCGATGGCGTTGAGCTCGAAGCCGATGCCGATGATCGGGCTCGCGATGTTGAGCCGCGCCATATAGATGATGGCGCCGATGCCGACGGCGGCGCCGCAAATGGTGAAGGCGGCGACCTTGTAGAAAAAGACGTTGTGGCCGGCGAGCCGGGTCGCTTCCTCATTGTTGCCGATGCCGTAGAGAACACGGCCGAACACCGTGCGGGTCAGCACGAACCAGCCGACCGCGACCAGGACAAGCGCGATCAGGAACAGCACCGGCACGCCGTAGATTGTCTGCGAGCCGAAGGCGTTGAAGCCGGCCGGGAAGGAATAGATGGTCGAGGCGCCGGTGACCTGAAGGGCCGCGCCGCGCGCGATGTTCAGCGTGCCCAGGGTGACGATGAAGGACGGGATGCTCCACCAGGCGCTGATCAGGCCGTTCAGCACCCCGAAGACGATGCCCGCGGCGATGGAGCTGATCGTTGCCAGCACCACGGCAAGCGTGGGATCGAGGCCGGGCAGGGTCATCACCGTGCCGGCGACGACGGCGGCGAAGGCCAGCACCGACCCTACGGACAGATCGATGCCGCCGATCAGGATGACGAAGGTCATGCCGATCGACAGCACCAGATTGATGGTCACCTGGGTCAAGATGTTGGTGACGTTCGAAGCCGTCAGGAAATGGTCCGTTCCCAGCGAGAACACCACGATCAAGAGGATGAGCGCGATGCCGATGCCGGCTTCGCGCAACACGGTCTTGGTCGTGGTGGCGAGACCGCTTGAGGCCGGGCGGCCGAAGTCAGTGGCGTCCATGATTGTTCTCGTCCTTGTAGGCGAAGCCGAGGATGCGTTCTTCGGAGAAATCCGGACGCAGAACCTCGCCGACGATGCGGTGTTTCGACATGACCAGGATGCGGTCGCAGAGCGTGATGAGTTCCGGCAGTTCCGAGGAGACGACGAGCAAGGCGAGCCCCTTCTCGGCAAGGCCGCGTAGCAGGGCGTAGATCTCCGCCTTGGCACCGACGTCGACACCGCGTGTCGGTTCGTCGAGCAGCAGGATCTTCGGGTCGTTGGCCAGCCATTTGGCCAAAACTACCTTCTGCTGGTTGCCGCCCGACAGTGTCGAGGCGGCATCGGAAGCCTTGCCGTATTTGAGCTTGATCTCCTTGCCGAGATTTTCGGTCATCCGTGCCTCGGCCACCCTGTCGAGCAGGCCGGCATGCGAGACCTTGCGCAGATTGGCGAGGCTGACATTGGCGGCGATGGGCATGGCCAGGATCAGGCCTTCTTCCTTGCGGTCCTCGGTCAGGAAGCCGATGCCGTCGCGGATCGCGGCTTTCGGGCTGCCATAGCGGCGCTGCCGGCCGTCGCGTTCCAGTGTCCCGGACATAGGCAGGTCGGCGGCGAAGATGGAGCGCAGCAATTCGGTGCGACCGGCGCCGACGAGGCCCGCGATGCCGAGGATCTCGCCATAATGCAGGTCGAGCGAAATGCCGTCAGGATTGGGGGAGGCGGGATGGCGCAGGTTCTTCAAGGCCAGCGCCACGCCGCCGCCGCGGTCCAGCTCACGCGTCGCGGCCATTTGCGCGGCCAGTTGGCGACCGACCATCGAACTGACAAGCTTTTCGGGCGAGGTGTCGGCAATGTCGGAAGTCATCACCGACTCGCCGTTGCGCAACACGGTGACGCGGTCGCAATTGGCGAAGACCTCGCTGAGATGGTGCGACACGAAGACGATGGCCACGCCCTTGGCGCGCAGGCCGTCGACAATGGTGAAAAGCCGTTCGGTCTCGCGCGCGGTCAGCGTCGCGGTCGGCTCGTCGAGGATGAGGATGCGGCTTTCGCCCATCAGCGCGCGGGCGATTTCGACCAGCTGGCGGTGGGCGACGCCGAGCGTTTCCACCGGCCGGCGCACATCGATGTCGTCGAGGCCGATGCGCGCCAGCGCCTGCCGGGCCCTGGCGTAGACCTCGGGGTAGTCGACAATGCCGAAACGCCGGCGCGGAATGTCCTCGAAGCAGATGTTTTCCGCGATCGAGAGGTAGGGAAGGAGATTGAACTCCTGGTGCACGACCTGGATGCCATGTGCCTTGGCGTCGGCCGGCGAATGCGGCTCGTAGGCGGTGCCGTCCAAGGTGATCGAACCGGCGTCGCGCTTGACGATGCCGCACAGGATCTTGATCAGCGTCGACTTGCCGGCGCCATTCTCGCCGACCAGCGCATGGACTTCGCCGGGCCGTAGCGTGAAGGAGACGCCGTTCAGGGCGACGACGCCGCCGAAGCGCTTGCGGACGTCCGAAAGCTCCAGGATGGGATGCATGTCGGCCGTTGCCGCGCGTGCGGCATTCTGCGTTACATTTGCCATGGGTCGTTCCGTCGAGGCGGCCGCGCCTGTTGGCGTGACCGCCGATCGTGAGGTTACTTCACGTCGTCCGAGGTGACGAGCTTGATGTCGGTCTTGACCCAGCCCTTGAGCGGGGCGCCGACGGCCAGAACGCCGAGCGCCTTGTCGATGGCGTTGGCCGCCATCTGCTGGCCGAACTGGTCGACCGTGGCCAGCATCTTCTTTTCCTTGAGCAGCGGCTGCACGGCCGGGATGTTGTCGAAGCCGATGACTTCGATCTTGCCGGTCTTGCCGGCGGCCTCGATCGCCTTGACGACGCCGACTGCCATGGAATCGTTGGCCGCCATCACGCCCTGGATATCGGGATGGGCGGTGAGCATGTTGGCGAAGACGGAGTTCGCTTCTTCCGTCTCCCAATGGGCGGTACGGGAATCGAGCAGCTTCAGCTTGCCGTCCTTGATCGCGTCCTCGAAGCCGAGCTTGCGCTGAGCGGCGTTGTCGGCGCCGGGATTGCCCTCGATGATGACGACCTTGCCGCCTTCGCCGAGCTTCTTGGCCAGCGCTTCGCCGGCCATCTTGGCGCCGGCGCGGTTGTCCGGGCCGACGAAGGCGAGTTCGACGCCGGCCTCTTTCTTGGCCTTTTCGTCCAGCGCCACGTCGAAGTTGACGACGGTGATGCCGGCTTCCATGGCCCGCTTCAGCGGCGGCACCAGCGCGCGGGAATCGGCCGGCGCGATGACGATGGCGTTGACCTTTTCGGTGATGAAGCTTTCGACGGCGTTGATCTGGGTCTCGATGTCGGTCTCGGACTGCATGCCGACGGCCTTCAGCTTGTAGTCGCCACGCTTGGCTTCATGGGCCTTGGCGCCTTCCAGCATGTTCTTGAAGAACTCGTTGGCGAGCGATTTCATGACCAGGCCAACCACGGGCTTGTCGGCGGCGAAGCTGGCTGCGGGCATGGCTAGAGAGGCCGCCAGAACGCCGGCGGCGATAATCTTTCCGAACTTCATAACTTCCTCCACTTTGTCATCGCGCCGTTTCCTCCCAGGCACGATGAAACGTTTCATCGCAGGTTTTCAACGGAACTGTCAAGCGTTCGCGAGGGCCAGGCCGCGCGGGCACTTCTGGCTTCGCAGGCCTCTGCGATCAGCCGGGGCCTGGAGAGCATTCGCCGCCGGCAAAGAAAAAACCGCCGGAGTGGCCGGCGGTTTTTCCCATTCAGGTTTTGCAATGCGATCAGGCTGAAAGCAGGGCTTCCAAGCGATCCCAGCTCTCGACCGCGCCGGCTTCGGCTCCTGACTGCACCATGCCGTCGCGCGCTTCGACCGACTGGAATACCGACTGCGCCACGACCCTGGTGCTGCCGCCGACTTCCTCGAAGGTGACGGTCTCGAGCAGCACATGGCCGGGCATGCCCTCGAATTCGAAGGTGCGCACGATGCGCGAAGGGGCGGTGGCTTCATGATGCACGCCATGGAAGCCGTATTCGTTGCCTTGCTTGTCGCGCTGCACGAAACGCCAGATGCCGCCCTGCCTCGGTTCGAACTTGTCGATCGTCGTCGTCAGCCAGGCGGGACCCCACCAGTTCGGGATCGCTTGCGGGTCGGTGAAAACGGCAAAGATACGCTCGCGCGGCGCGTTGAATGTTCGCGTCAGGACAATTTCCTGCTTGCCCGGCTCGGCGGTAAAGGTGGTTTTGGACATGATTACTTCTCCACTCACAAATAAAAACAATAGGTTGAGTTAGTTCGACCGGTGCCGGCGCTAATTCTTGCTGGCCTTGGTCGCCGCTTCGATGTCGTTCAGGAAAGCGTCGAGGCGATCGAAGCTTGCTTCCCAGTGGGTGCGGCAATTCCATACCCACTCGGCGACTTCTTTCAGCGCCCCACTCTCAAGGTGACAGTGGCGGCGCTGCGCCTCGCGGGTCTGCGAAACCAGCGAGNCCTGCTGAAGCACTTTCAGGTGCTTCGAGATGGTCGGCAGCCGAAGGTCGAACGGCTCCGCCAATTCGTTGACGGTGGCATCGCTCTTGGCCAACCGCATCAGGATGGCCCTGCGTGTCGGATCGGCGAGCGCATGGAAGGCGAGGCTGAGTTGGTCCATTATTTTTCCGATTGGCTAATTAGCTAATCGGTAAAATAGGAAGAAAAATTCGATTGTCAAGCGACCGCGATGCGTGCGGGGGAGATGAGAATTTTCATCTCATGTCAGCGCTCCAGAGCGCGCGTGCGCGGGGTGCCCGGTCTGTAACGGCAGGCAATTTTCGAGGCTTAAGCGCCGTCAGGCCCAGCCGGTAAGGTTAATGATTGGTTTCCGAGCGAAACGGCGGCAAACATGGTTTATGGGCGAAGGGTGGCAAGGGCTGCGTTCAGGGAAAGCCTTGGGGTGGGCAGATGACATCGTATTTGGAGGCGATCTCGGATATTGAACCGCGCATGCTGAAGCCTTCTGCAAAAGACATCGTCATCGACGCGCGAAGCGGGCGCATCAGCGGCGCCGGCCTGCGCGAGGGCATAGCGCTGACCACGCTGCGGCTGGCGATGCGGGTGCTCATGCCCCTGCGCCAGTTTGGCTTTTCCTACGTGGCGCGCACGGTGCGCACGCTGCTGCCCAGTCGCCGGCCGATGATTTTCAGCCTGGCGCCCGGGGCGCTGATGCGTGTTCCTTATTGCGATGCCTATTGGTCGATCCTGCTGCTGCCGGGGTACTCCTACGAGCACTCCACCGTCGTGCTCCTGGAGGCGGCGCGCGACATCGACTACGGCTTCGTCGACGGCGGTGCCAATTATGGCTACTGGTCGATCCTGGCGAGCGGTCCCGAGGCCGGCGGCAAGGCAGCGGTCGCGGTGGAGGCGGCGCCGGACACGTTCAGGGTGCTGGAAGACAACCGGGTCCTGAACGACAGCCGGTTCAGCGTGCTCAACAGGGCGATCGGCGCAACCAGCGGTCAGCATGTGCGCATTTTCGGCGCCAAGCACGAAGCGCGTACGACGGTCGATCCCGCCGACGGCTCCAGGCCGATCCTCGAATGCGACACGATCAGCCTCGACGATATCGCGGCGCTGCCGCAGTTCGCGGGGCTGGACAAGTTCATCGTCAAGCTCGACGTCGAGGGCGTGGAGATCGCGGCTTTTTCCGGCGCGGCGCGGCTGCTCGCCGGCGATACCGTCTTCGTCTACGAGGATCATGGGTCCGATCTCGATCACGCCACCACGCGCCATGCGCTGGACGTGCTGAAGCTGCGCGTCTTCTGGCTGGGCCGGGGCCGGCGCCAGGAAATCACTTCGCCGACGCAGCTTGCGGCGATCAAGAAATCGCGTCGCTTCGGCTACGACATGGTCGCCACCAACAGCCCGTTCTGGATCGAGCGGCTGGAACGACTGGTCGACGGGTCGCCGGAATAACCGTTCCGGCCTCGCATTCTCTAGCCCAGCCTCCTGCGTGCCGACGGTCCGTCGGCGGGATATCGCTGTGTCCCGCATCCGGATGGCGGGGATAACTCCGGAACTTGTTGATCCATCTGGCGACGGGACGTATTTCTCTTGTCGACAAGAGGATTGCCAGATGACCGATGCCGACTCCAATTCCGCCCCCGAGCGCAAGCGCGGCTCCGGCGTCAAAATGGTCTACGACCTTTTGCGCGACGAGATCCTCGATCTGGTGCTGCCGCCGGGAAGCCCGATCGACGAAGTGCAATTGGCCGAGCGTTTCAAGATGTCGCGTACGCCGATCCGCGAGGCGCTGGTGCGGCTGTCGGGAGAGGGGCTGATCGACACGCTGCCCAACCGCTCGACCATGGTGTCGAACATCGACTTCCTGAACATGCACACCTATTTCGACGCGCTGGTGCTGATGTACCGCGTCACCACGCGGCTGGCGGCCGAGCATCACCGGGCCGAAGACCTTGAGACGATCCGCGCGCTGCAGGTCGAATTCGCCGCCGCCGTTGAGGCGCAGGACGCGCTGGCGATGATCGCCACCAATGCGGCGCTGCATTCGGCGATTTCGGAGGCCGGGCGCAATCCTTACTTCACCAGCCTGTTCAACCGGCTGCTCGATGAGGGGCGGCGCATCCTCAGACTCTATTACCAGTCCTATGACGACCGCCTGCCGCAGCGTTTCGTCGACGAGCACGAGGACATGATCGCCGTCATCGCCGCCCGCGACGTCGAGGCAGCGGATCGTCTGGGCAAGGCGCATGGCGAGCAGATCGTGCATCAGATCCAGAAGCTTTTCACCCGTGGCGAGCGGCTGGACATAGCGCTCTGACCATTTGTCGATTTCTTGTCGACAAATAAAATGCAACGTGTATATTGAGTGTCGAGAGCGTGAGCCGCGCCATGGCGTCGCGATCCGCCCCGACCCGACAAGCCCAGAGGAGTTTGACATGAAGGCCAAGATTTTCTCCGGCGTAATCCCCGCGCTGATGACCCCGTGCAAGGCAGACCGCAGCCCCGATTTCGATGCGCTGGTGCGCAAGGGCAAGGAACTGATCGCGCAGGGCATGTCGGCGGTCGTCTATTGCGGCTCCATGGGCGACTGGCCGCTGCTGACCGACGCAGAGCGCATGGAGGGCGTGGAGCGCCTGGTGAAGGCCGGCGTGCCGGTCATCGTCGGCACCGGCGCCATCAACAGCGCCTCGGCGGTTGCCCATGCTGCGCATGCCCAGAAGGTCGGCGCCCACGGCCTGATGGTCATCCCGCGCGTGCTGTCGCGCGGTCCGTCGCTGACTGCCCAGAAGGCGCATTTCAAGGCGATCCTGTCGGCGGCCCCCGATCTGCCGGCTGTCATCTACAACAGCCCCTATTACGGTTTCGCCACCCGCGCCGACCTGTTCTTCGCGCTGCGCGCTGAACATAAGAACCTCGTCGGCTTCAAGGAATTCGGCGGTAATGCCGACATGCGTTATGCGGCCGAGAACATCACCAGCCGCGACGATGGCGTGTCGCTGATGATCGGCGTCGACACGGCCGTCTTCCACGGTTTCGTCAATTGCGGCGCGACGGGTGCCATCACCGGCATCGGCAATGTGCTGCCGAAGGAAGTGATCCATCTCTGCAACCTGTCACAGGCCGCCGCCGCCGGCGAGGTCGATGCGCGCCAGCGGGCGCTGGAACTGGAGCAGGCGCTGGCCGTGCTGTCGTCCTTCGACGAAGGCCCGGACCTCGTCCTCTACTTCAAGCACATGATGGTGCTGAAGGGTGACAAGGAATACACGCTCCACTTCAACGAGACCGACGCCCTGACCGACAGCCAGCGCGGCTATTGCGAGGCGCAGTTCAAGCTGTTCAACAGCTGGTATGGCGAATGGAGCAAGCTCCCCGGCGCTGTGCAGAAGTACAAGGGCTGATCCCGGATTTGCCGAACGACGAAAAAGCTCGCGTTTCGCGGGCTTTTTCCTGGCCGACGCGCAATTGTGAGCGCTGCGGCGGCGGTCGCCGTTTCCAGGTAGCGGCGGCTTTTCGTTTCAGAAGGCTTGCTGGTTGATTTCGGCAAGGCCGGGCGCGATGCTTTCGACGCCGGCATTGGCGTGTGTCGCAAAGGCATGGCGCAAACTGGTTGGCTGCTGCGTTGCTGCCTGTACCTCCGTTTATTTGAAAGGAATCGGTAGATGAGCTTCACTCCGAAGGGAAAGCACCTTGTCGCGGGCGCATGGCTGGATGGAGTGGGCACCTTCGCCAGCACTCCGGCTCATGGCCCCGCGCATGACTTTGCCGCCGGTTCGACCGAACTGGTCAACCGCGCCTGCGAAGCCGCCGAGGATGCCTTCTGGAGTTATGGCTACGCCTCGCGCAAGGAACGCGCCGCATTCCTGCGCGCCATCGCCGACGAGATCGAAGCCCGTGCCGCCGAGATCACCGAGATCGGCAGCCAGGAGACCGGCTTGCCCGAAGCGCGCCTGCAAGGCGAACGCGACCGCACCACCGGCCAGCTCCGGCTGTTTGCCGACTATATCGAGAAGGGCGATTATCTCGACCGTCGCCAGGACGCGGCGATGCCTGCTCGCCAGCCGGCGCCGCGTCCGGAAATCAGGCTGATCCAGCGGCCGATCGGCCCGGTGGCCGTGTTCGGCGCCTCGAACTTCCCGCTCGCCTTTTCGACCGCCGGTGGCGATACTGCGGCGGCGCTCGCCGCAGGCTGCCCCGTGGTGGTGAAGGGGCATTCGGCGCATCCCGGCACCGGCGAGATCGTCGCGCAGGCCATCGAGGCGGCGATTGCCAAAACCGGTGTGCATCCGGGCGTGTTTTCGCTGATCCAGGGCGGCAGCCGCGAGGTCGGCCATGCGCTGGTGCAGCATCCGCTGATCAAGGCCGTGGGTTTCACCGGTTCGCTTGCCGGCGGCCGCGCTCTGTTCGACCTGTGCGCACAACGTCCGGAGCCGATCCCGTTCTTTGGCGAGCTCGGCTCGGTCAACCCGATGATGATGTTGCCGGAAGCGCTCAAGGCACGCGCCGAAGCGCTAGGGCAGGGCTGGGCAGGGTCGCTGACGATGGGCGCCGGCCAGTTCTGCACCAATCCCGGCATCGCGGTGGTGATCGACGGCGCTGATGCCGACCGTTTCGCCGGCGCGGCGGTCGAGGCACTCGCCAAGGTCGGTCCGCAGACCATGCTGACCGACGGCATCGCCAAGGCCTATCATGACGGCACGGAGCGGTTTTCAACGCGCAATACGCTGAAGCCGCTGCTGATGACGCAATCCTCGGGCCGCTCGGCCACCCCCAATCTGTTCGAGACGACGGGTGCGCGCTTCGTCTCCGACCACGCGCTGGGCGAGGAAGTTTTCGGGCCGCTCGGCCTGGTGGTGCGGGTCGGTTCGCTGGACGAGATGGAACAGATCGCGCGCGGCTTTGACGGCCAATTGACCGCGACCATCCACATGGATGCCGGCGATCTCGACGCCGCACGACGCCTGCGCCCGGTGCTGGAGCGCAAGGCCGGTCGCGTGCTGGTCAACGGCTTCCCGACCGGCGTGGAAGTGGTCGATTCCATGGTGCATGGCGGGCCTTATCCGGCCTCGACCAATTTCGGCGCGACCAGTGTCGGCACCATGTCGATCCGCCGGTTCCTGCGCCCGGTGTCCTATCAGAACATGCCAGAAGAGCTGTTGCCCGAGGATTTCCTCGGCTGATCGGGCCGCTCCGCTCCGCGCAGGGTTTCCGCGCGGGGCGGCCGGGCAATCGTCGCCGAAATCGGTATTCAAATATTTTTTGTATACTGTTTGTATTTTTGAATTGATTTGTAGGCGGCGACGCGGAATAGTGCATTGCCGTCAGCGGGCAGACCCATGCAGAGAGGGTATGTGAGAATGCGGAAATTCCTGGCGGACATGCGCTGATGGCCGAAGCCGGCGTCATAATCATCGGAGCGGGGGTCGTCGGGCTCTCGGCGGCGATTGTCGCGCAGGCACGCGGGCTCTCGGTCACGGTGCTGGACCGCGAAGGCCCGGCCGCCGGCGCTTCCGCCGGCAATGCCGGCGCATTCGCCTTCACCGACATCCTGCCGCTGGCATCGCCGGGTATCCTGAAGAAAGCGCCGAAATGGCTGCTCGATCCGCTCGGTCCGCTGTCGGTGCCGCCCGGCTATGCGCTTCAGATCGCGCCGTGGATGTTCCGTTTCTGGCGAGCCTGTTCGCCAACGCGCGTTGCCCATTCGACGACGGCGCAAACGGCACTGATGGATTTGTCGAAGGCCGAGCTTGAGCCGTTCCTGCGGCAGACCGGCACGATGCCGATGCTGCGCAAGGACGGCAATCTGCAGGTTTATGAAGGCGAGGCGGAACTCAAGGCCTCGCTGCCCGGCTGGCAGGCGCGCGCAGAGCATGGGATAGAGTTTCGTCATCTCGACGCGGCCGGCATGGCCGAAATCCAGCCCGGCCTCGCTCCCCGCTTCACCCACGGCACTTTTACGCCCGGATGGTTTTCGATTTCCGATCCCCGGCTCTACACGCTGGCGCTGGCCGCGCACTTTCATGCGGCGGGCGGCGTGATCGAACGCGCCGAGGTGACGGCACTGCGTTCGCTTGAGGACGGGGTCGAGGTTGTTACCGCTGATGGCGGCATGCGGCGTGCCGCCAAGGTGGTGCTGGCGGCCGGCGCCTTCTCGCAGCGGATCGCGCGGACCATTGGAGAGAATATTCCACTGGAGACCGAGCGTGGCTACAACACCACGCTGCCTGCCGACGCCTTTGACCTGCGCACCCAGGTGACCTTCGGCGGGCACGGCTTCGTCGTCACCCGTCTTTCGACCGGCATCCGCGTCGGCGGGGCGGTCGAACTCGGCGGGCTGCAGCGCGCGCCGAACTTCCGCCGGTCAGAGGCCATGCTGAAAAAGGCGCAGGCTTTCTTGCCTGGCCTCAAGCCGGGCGGCGGGGTGCAATGGATGGGCTTCCGTCCGTCGCTGCCGGACAGCCTGCCGGCCATCGGTTATGCGCGTGCCACGCCGCGCGTCGTCCATGCATTCGGCCACGGCCATCTCGGCCTGACCCAATCGGCGGGCACTGCCCGGATCGTCGCCGATCTGTTGACCGGCAAGGCGCCCGCCATCGACATCGCACCCTTCTCGCCTCAAAGATTCTGACAAAGGTCCCGGCCATGGCCAACCACACATTCTCGTGCATCGACGGACACACCTGCGGAAATCCCGTCCGCCTCGTTTCGGGCGGCGGCCCGCGCCTGGAAGGCGCGACCATGCTGGAAAAGCGCGCGCACTTCCTGCGTGAGTTCGACTGGATCCGCACCGGCCTGATGTTCGAGCCGCGCGGCCACGACATGATGTCAGGCTCGATCCTCTATCCGCCGACGCGCCCGGATTGCGATGTGGCGGTGCTGTTCATCGAGACGTCGGGTTGCCTGCCGATGTGCGGCCACGGCACCATCGGCACCATCACCATGGGAATTGAAAACGGTCTGATCACGCCGCGCGAGCCGGGCAAACTGTCGATCGACGCGCCGGCCGGCAAGGTCGACATCACCTATCGCCAGGAGGGCCGCTTCGTCGAGGAAGTGCGGCTGACCAATGTTCCGGGCTTCCTCTATGCCGAGGGCCTGACCGCAGAGGTCGAGGGCCTTGGCGAGATCGTCGTTGACGTCGCTTATGGCGGCAATTTCTACGCCATCGTCGAGCCGCAAAAGAATTTCCGTGACATGGCCGACCATACCGCCGGCGAACTGGTGGGTTGGAGCCCGAAGCTGCGCGCCGCGCTCAACGCAAAATATCAGTTCGTCCATCCGGAGCACCCGGAAATACAAGGCCTCAGCCACATCCTGTGGACCGGCAAGCCGACGAAAGCCGAGGCGCATGCCCGCAACGCCGTGTTCTATGGCGAGAAGGCTATCGACCGTTCGCCCTGCGGCACCGGCACTTCGGCGCGCATGGCGCAGCTCGCCGCCAAGGGCAAGCTCAAGGTCGGCGACGAATTCGTCCATGAATCGATCATAGGCTCGCTGTTCAAGGGCAAGGTGGAAGCGGCGACGAAGGTGGCCGACCGGGAGGCGATCATTCCCTCCGTCGCCGGCTGGGCGCGGCAGACCGGTATCAACACCATCTTCATCGACGATCGCGACCCCTTCGCCCACGGCTTCGTCGTGAAATAAGCGGTTTCGGTCCTTCCGGAGAGTTCGTTCCGATGCGTAGCACGAAGACAATTCATGTGATCTCGGCTCATGCCGAGGGCGAGGTGGGGGACGTCATCGTCGGTGGGGTCACGCCGCCGCCGGGCGACACCATCTGGGAGCAGAGCCGCTGGATCGCGCGCGACCAGACCTTGCGCAATTTTGTCCTGAACGAACCGCGCGGCGGTGTGTTCCGTCACGTCAATCTGCTGGTGCCGCCGAAGCACCCGGAAGCGGATGCGGCCTTCATCATCATGGAGCCGGAGGACACGCCGCCGATGTCGGGGTCGAACTCGATCTGCGTTTCGACGGTACTGCTCGACAGCGGCATCCTGCCGATGCGGGAGCCGGTGACGGAAATCACTCTGGAAGCGCCCGGCGGTCTCGTCCGGGTGCGGGCGGAATGCCGGAACGGCAAGGCCGAGCGCATCCATGTGCGCAACCTGCCGAGCTTTGCCGAGCGGCTGGACGCCAGGCTGGAGGTCGAAGGGCTGGGCACGCTCACCGTCGACACCGCCTATGGCGGCGACAGTTTTGTCATCGTCGACGCCGCGGCCCTGGGTTTCGCCCTGAAGGCGGACGAGGCGGGCGACATTGCCAAGCTCGGCGTGAAGATCACCAATGCGGCCAACGCCGCGCTCGGTTTCCACCATCCCGAGAACCCCGACTGGAAGCATTTTTCTTTCTGCCTGTTCGCCGGCGCCGTCGAGCGCACGGCCGAGGGCCTGCGCGCGGGAGCGGCCGTCGCGATCCAGCCCGGCAAGGTCGATCGTTCGCCCACCGGCACGGCGCTGTCGGCGCGGATGGCGGTGCTGCATGCCCGCGGCCAGATGGGGCTCGAGGATCGCCTGACGGCGGTTTCGGTGATCGGCTCGACCTTCACCGGCCGCATTGTCGGCACCACGGAAGTCGGCGGTCGCCCGGCGATCCTGCCGGAAATCTCCGGCCGCGCTTGGATCACCGGCACGCACCAGCACATGCTCGACCCCGACGACCCATGGCCGGAGGGCTACAAGCTGGCCGATACCTGGCCGAAGAAATCATAGGCTGCGCAAACAATCCTTCGCTGCCGGTGCCGGCTTGGCGATCCTCAAGGGAAAAACGGCAATGTGCGGACCCAGAGCTCAAGCGTCGTCTCGTTGCCCAATGTCGCTGACCTGTGCGGGAGGTGAGACTGAAAATGCATAGAGTCCCCCTTGTTCAGGATATGACGGGCGCCATCCACCTCGAGCAGGATGCTGCCTTCGAGGACGTAGACAAAATCCTCACCCTCATTGCGCATGAGTTCGGACATGTGGCCGGGGGGGCGACGCACCAAGGAGGGGTTCAGTTTGGCGCCCGGGAACCCCTGCCCGAGCAGCTCGTAGGTTCGCCGTGCGTCACCGAGGTTGAACGGCTCACGCTCGCCCGGCCGCGAGACCGCTCCGGACTGGCGTGTCGCGTTGACGAAGGCATCGACGCTCGTCCCCAGCGCCTCGGCGATGTTGCACAATGACGATAGCGACGGTGTCGATGTGCCGCGTTCGATCTGGGAGAGGAAGCCGATCGACAATCCGACCCGCTCCGACACCTGTTGCAACGTCATGTCGATGGCACGGCGGCGGCTGCGGATCTTTTTTCCGAGGGAGGTCCCCGTGACCTGATCCGCCACGGCGTTCTCCCTGGTTTTTGGTTTTGTAGGCATGCGGAAACTCTCTGCGGGTGCTGGTTGCCGATCGCAATTATGCGGCGGAGCCTGGCGCAATGTCGATGAACGGCTCGAACATATGCACCAGATCACCGGCGTCGCGACGCAAATTTTCCTTACTGCAGAAATTTCACGACTTCACTTAAATTTCTTTTGCATAACCTCAATTTTTGAGTAACAGACTGAATGATCAATGCTGGTGCTCATGGGAGGAGCGTATGCGCATTCGTGGTGGTTCGACGTCGTTTTTGGCTTTGATGGTGCTGGCCGGCACGCTTTCGATAGGAAGTGTCCAGGCGCAGGAGCCGCAGAAGGGAGGGACGCTGCGCATTCTCGCGACCGGCGAACCTGACCACATGGACCCGGCGCTCGCGGGCATGGTGCCGACCAACAATCTGATGCGCGCCATTTCCCGGCAGCTGATCAGCTACGAGGCTTCGAGCGATCCGACTATCGCGATCAAGCCTGTCGGCGATCTGGCGACGGATGTGCCGCAGCCGACCGACAATGGCCTGACCTACACGTTCAAGCTGCGCCAGGGTGCGCTGTGGAACGCGCCGTCCGGGTCGCGCCAGATCACCTCGGCCGACGTGAAGCGCGGTTTCAAGCGCTTGTGCAACCCGCATATGCAGGCGGCGACGCTTACCTATTTCACAGCACTGATCTCGGGGCTCGGTGAGTTCTGCGACGGCTTCGCGAAAGTCGAACCGACCGCGGCGGCGATGAAGAAATACATCGAAGAGAACGATGTGAAGGGCATCGAGACCCCGGCCGACGATACCGTCGTGATCCGGCTGAAGGAGCGCGCCGGCGACTTCATCTATATGCTGTCATTGCCGATGCCGGCGCCGGTGCCGGTCGAGACGCTCGACTATGTGCCCGACAGCCCGGAATACCGCGCACATTTCATCGCCAGCGGCCCCTACACGATCGGCGATTATACGCCCGACACCAGCCTGAAGCTGGTGCGCAACCCCGCCTGGAAGGCCGAGAGCGATCCGCTGCGCAAGGCCAATGTGGACGAGATCGAGATCACCATGGGGCTCCAGCCGGACGCCATCATGCAGCAGCTGCAGTCGGGCGACGCCGACCTCGCTTATGACATCAATGTTCCGACCGCCATTCTCGCGACCTTCGTTGCCAATGGCGACGAGAAGCTGACCGCCATGTCGGCGGGCAACACCAACTTCCTGTTCATCAATACGGTGTCGGGCAACAACAACGGCGCGCTGAAGGACCTCAGGGTTCGCCAGGCGCTGCAATATGCGGTCGACAAGGTGGCAATCTCGCAGCAGTGGGGTGGTCTGACGGTGGCCGAACCGGTCGGTGGCATCTTCGGCCTCGGTGTCTTGGGGCACCACAAGTTCGACCTCTATCCCTCGCAGGATTCCAAGGGCGATCCGGAAAAGGCGAAGAAGCTTTTGGCCGAGGCCGGCTTCCCGAATGGCATCACGCTGAAGATGCCCTATCGCAACAAGGATATGGAGGCGACCACCGCCGCCACCATCCAGGCCAGCGTGGCGCGCGCCGGTATCAAGCTGGAACTCAGCCCGGTCACGGCCGCCGATTATTATTCCAAGTTCATGACCAATCCGATCAACACCAAGGAAGGCAAATGGGACATCGCGCCCGTTGGCTGGACGCCGGATTGGGTCGGCGGTGCCGCGCGTTCCGTGTTCCAGCCGCAGTTCACCTTCGACGGCACGCACCAGACCTACAACTACACCGACTACAACAATCCCAAGGCCAATGAGATCGCGGCGCAGGCGATCAACGCCACCACGCCGGAAGAGACCGGCAAGCTGTGGGCGCAGGTCGATGAGATGGTGATGGCGGACGCTCCGGTTGTTCCGCTGATCGCCAACAAGAACCCGCGCTATCGCAGCGGGGCGGTCAAGAACTACCTGCCTTACGCGCTCGGCGTCGAAGGCGACTGGACCAATATCTGGCTCGAACGCTGAGCTTAGAGAAAATCGGTCGGCGCCGGATCGCGGCGCCGACTTACCATCCGGCGTGAGCGAGGTATTGCGTGGCTATTCTCGAAGCCAGGGGACTGACGGTCGACATCCCGACCGAGGACGGCGTGATCCATGCCGTGCGCAACGTCTCGTTCTCGGTGAAGGCGGGCTCGCTTTTCGGCATCGCCGGCGAATCCGGCTCCGGCAAGAGCGTGCTCACGCAGGCGATCGTCGGCCTGCTGCCGAATGCGGATATCGGCGGTCAAGCCTGGTTCGAAGGACGCGATCTGATCGGGCTGCCGCCGCAGGAGGTTCGCAAGCTGCGCGGCGGGCGCATCGGCATGATCTTCCAGGATCCGCTTTCGTCCCTGCATCCTTATTACACGATCGGCGCTCAGATCGCGGAAGCGCTTTATCTCCACGAGAAGATCGATCGCCGCGACGCCAGGGCGCGTGTCATCGACATTCTCGGCAAGGTGGGCATCCCGTCTCCGGCCGACCGCCTGGACGACTATCCGCATCAATTCTCCGGCGGCATGCGCCAGCGCGTCATGATCGCCATGGCGCTGATCCTGAAGCCTTCGCTGGTGATCGCCGACGAGCCGACGACGGCGCTCGACGTGACCGTGCAGGCGCAGATCGTCGCGCTGCTCGATGCCATGCGGCGGGAACTCGGCACGACGGTGATCCTGATCACCCATGATCTCGGCCTCTTGTCGAGCGTGGCCGACGATGTGATGGTCATGTATGCGGGGCATCGCATGGAATACGGCAAGGGAGCGGCGGTTTTCCGTTCGCCGGCGCATCCCTATACGGCTGGCCTGCTCAGGTCGTCTCCCGCCAATTATTCGCCCGGTTCCGAACTGGTGCCGATCAAGGGGCGGCCGCCCAGCCTGCTCGCCACCCCGGCCGGCTGCGTGTTTGCCCCCCGATGCAGCGATGCGTTGTCGGATTGCGCCGTGCAGCCGCCGCCATTGCGCGTCTACAGTGACGGGGTCGAATCCCTGTGCTGGCGCGAGGAGGGGGCGAGCGCCGCGCCAGCCATCGCCGCGCCATCGCCGCCCGCGAAGAAAGAGAATGGACGGGCGGCGGAGCCGGTCGTGGCGGTGAAGGACGTTCACCTGACCTATCAGGTCGGCAGCTTTTTCGGGCCTCGCCGTTCCTTGGATGTGCTCAAGGGCATCGACCTCACGGTCGAAAAGGGCGAGACCGTCGGGCTTGTCGGCGAAAGCGGTTGTGGCAAGTCGACCCTGGCGCGGGTCATTGCGGGGCTGACCCGCGCGAGCGGCGGCTCGGTCAAGCTGCTCGGACAGGATATCGGCGCACTGGATGGCGCGCGCTGGCGCGATATGCGCCGGAACGTGCAGCTCGTCTTCCAGGATCCGTTCGGCTCGCTCAATCCGCGTCGCCGCGTCGGCTCGATCATCGGCGATCCATATCGCCTGCATGGCGAAGCCCATGGCGAGGAGCGCAAACGCAAAGTACGGCACCTGATGGAGATCGTCGGCCTCAACCCGGAACACTACAACCGGTTTCCATCGGAATTCTCCGGCGGCCAGCGGCAACGTATCGGCATTGCAAGAGCGCTGGCCCTCAACCCGTCGCTGATCATCTGCGACGAACCGGTCTCTGCCCTCGACGTCTCGGTGCAGGCGCAGGTGCTGAACCTGTTGCGGCGCCTGCAGCGCGAGCTCGACCTCACCTATCTGTTCATTTCGCACGATCTCTCCGTCGTGCGGCACGTATGCGACCGCATCGCCGTCATGCAGGGCGGCCGCATCGTCGAACTGGCCGGCGCCGAAGAACTCTTCGCCAACCCGCGGCATCCGTACACCCGAACCCTTTTGGCGGCCTCGCACGCGCCGCCGGTTCTGGCGGGCGCGTCCGATCGCAGCTTGCGTGAAATGCGGATGGTCGCGTCATGAGCGAGATGGCATCGAACAACGTTGCGTCGGAAGCGGAAGTCGTCCAGCGCGGTTCGCTGGAACTGACGCTGCGGCGGCTGTGGCGCGACAATGCAAGCGTGGCGGCGTTCGGCGTCATCATCGCGGTGGTGCTGCTGGCGATCGTAGCCCCCGCAATCGCTGCCCTGACTGGTCATTCGCCGATCGAGCAGTTTCGCGACATCGGCCTGTCTCCCATGGGCATTCCGGTCGGGCCGGGCGCCGATTTCTGGCTCGGCAGCGATCAGCTCGGCCGCGACGTGCTGGTGCGGCTCGCCTATGGCGCGCGCGTGTCGCTGCTGGTCGGGGTGCTGGCCTCGCTGGCCGCCTCGACCGTGGCGGTGATCGTTGGCGTGACCGCGGGCTATTTCGGCGGCTGGGTTGACACCTGCCTCAGCCGGCTGACCGACCTTGTCATGAGCGTGCCGTTCCTGCTGTGCGCGCTCGCCCTGGTGTCGGCCTTCGGCCCAAGCCTTCTGCTCAGTGTCATCGTCATTGTCTTCTTCAGCTGGGCACCGATGGCACGCGTGATCCGCAGCCAGGTGATTTCGCTCGCCCGGCAGGATTTCGTGCAGGCGAGCCGGTCGCTGGGCGCTGGCCCGCTGTCGATCATGGTCATCGACATCCTGCCCAATCTGTCGGTGCCGATCATCGTCTACACGACCATGCAGATCCCCAATTCGATCGTCTTCGAGGCGACCTTGTCCTTCCTCGGCATGGGTATCGTGCCGCCGACGCCGAGCTGGGGTGGCATGCTGGCCGACGCTTCCTCCAACTCGCTCTATCTCGTCGCGTGGTGGATGGTGTTCGTGCCGGGTACGGCGCTGCTGTTGACGACGCTGGCCTTCAACATCCTGGGCGACGGACTGCGCGACGCGCTGGACCCCAAAAGCGCCCGTACGGCGCGCCGGCTGCGCCGGAAAAGCAAGGGAGCGGCGAAACAATGATCCGTTTTCTCGCCCGTCGCATTCTCTTCGGTGCCGGCGTCCTCCTGGCGCTCAGCGTGTTCGTGTTCTTTCTGTTCTTCGTTGCCCCGGGCGATCCGGCGCGCATGATCGCCGGCGACAAGGCCACCGAGGCGCAACTCGTGCTGATCCGGAAGAACCTGGGTGTCGACCGGCCCCTCATCGAGCAATATGGCAGCTTCGTCGCCAAGGCGGTGACCGGCGATCTCGGCTTCTCCTACCGCAACCAGCAGCCGGTGGCGCAGATCATCCTGCGCCGTATCCCTGCGACGCTGTCGCTGGTTGCCGGCGCCGTCCTGCTGTGGCTGGCCATCGGCATTCCGATCGGCATTAGCTCGGCGCGCAACGCCGGCAGCCTGCGCGACCGGCTTGGCCAGGCCTTCATCCTGATCGGGCTGAGCTTCCCGACCTTCGTGCTTGGCATGATGTCGCTCTACCTGCTTTATTTCCTGCCCAAGCAGTCCGGCTTCACGCTTTTTCCGGCTGGCGGATACAAGGCGCTTACAAGCGATCCTGTCCTGTGGGCGTGGCACCTGATGCTGCCCTGGACGACGCTGGCGCTGACCATGGCTGCGGTCTATGCACGGCTGACGCGCGGGCAAATGCTGGAGGTGATGGGCGAGGACTATATCCGCACCGCCCGCGCGAAAGGCGCCAGCGAACGCACCGTGGTGTGGCGGCATGGCATGCGGGCCGCCCTCACGCCGCTGGTCACGCAGTTGGGCGCCGATATCGCGCTGCTTCTGGGCGGCGCCATCGTCATCGAACAGGTCTACGGGCTGCAGGGTGTCGGTGCCTTGGCGGTGCAGGCGGTCAACAATCAGGACCGCCCCATCATCATCGGCGTCGTGCTGCTTGGCGGTGTCTTCATCGTGGTGGCCAACATCGTCGTCGACCTGCTCTATGTTCTTCTCGATCCCCGCATCCGTTGAGATCAGCCATGCCCATTGCCGAATACACCATCCCCGGAATGTTGGTACGCGACCATGTGGTTGCCGTTCCCCTCGACTGGTCGAAGCCCGATGGCGCCGCCATCGAGGTATTCGCGCGCGAGATCGTCGATCCGGCGCGCCGATCCGAGGATTTGCCGGTCCTCTGCTTTTTGCAGGGCGGTCCCGGAGGCAAGTCGCCACGGCCGACACGCGGATCGCCGGCATGGCTGGCGGAGGCGCTGAAGACGCACCGCGTCGTCCTGCCTGATCAGCGTGGTACCGGGCGCTCGACGCCGATCGAGGCGGCCGACATGGCCCGGTTCGCGGATGGCGAGGCGGCGGCCGACTATCTCGCGCATTTCCGGGCCGACTCGATCGTCGCCGATTTCGAGCATGTCAGGAAAGCGCTTTTTTGCGGCAAGCCCTGGGAAACGCTCGGCCAGAGCTATGGTGGCTTCCTGACGATGACCTATCTCAGCCAGGCGCCGGAAGGGCTGGCCGCATGCTACGTGGCCGGCGGGCTGCCCAGCCTCGACCCGTCCGCCGACGAGGTCTACCGCAGGACCTATCCGCGGGTCGTGGCCAAGAATGCCGCCTATCAACGCCGTTACCCGCAGGATGCGGCGCGGCTGGCGGCCATCGCGGATTTTATCGACAGCAATGATGTGCGCCTTGCCGACGGCGACCGCTTGACGGTCAGGCGGCTGCAGACGATCGGCCTCGACCTCGGCATGGGCCCCGGCTTCGAGAACATCCATTGGCTCGTCGACGAGGCTTTCCATGGCCCGAAACAGGACCGGCTGAGCGAAGGGTTCCTGTCGAGCGTCATGGGCCTCACCGCCTTTCGCGGCGGTCCTTTGTTTGCCGCCCTGCACGAGGCGATTTATGCGCAGGGCGAAGGGGCGACGAACTGGTCGGCTGAGAGGCTGCTCGGCGATTTCCCGGAATTCGACGCCAGGCGGCGGCCGCTGCTTTTCACCGGCGAGATGATCTACCCGTGGATGTTCGAGGAGATCGCCGCCCTTCGGCCGTTCAAAGCGGGTGTCGATGCACTGGCGCAGCGCCGGCAGCACAGCCAGCTCTACGACCCGGCGCGTCTCGCCGCCAACGACATTCCGCTTTCCGCCGTCATCTACCATGACGACATGTTCGTCGATGCAGAGCTGTCGCTGCACACGGCACGGCATGTCGGCAATCTCGACTTCTGGATCACCAACGAGTTCGAGCATGACGGCATCAGGCAGGCCGGAACGGTGTTTCGCCGCCTGGTCGACATGGTTCGCGACAAGGGCGGGCCGCGCGCGGCCGCATAAAACACAAGAACGAAATCACACTCCATGAAATCGACTATGAATGAAGCGGCGACGCGTCTCGTTCGCCTGCGCAGCTGGATGGCCGACGCCGGCCTGGACGGGCTCATCGTGCCGCGCACCGATGCCTATCAGAGCGAAATCACGGCCGCGCATGACGATTGCCTGGCCTTTATCTCGGGTTTCACTGGTTCGGCCGGTCTCGCGTTGATCCTGCGCGAGCGAGCGCTGATCTTTGTCGACGGGCGCTACCAGGTCCAGGTTCGCGGCGAGGTGGATCTGGATGCCTTCGAGGTGCGGCACCTGCGCGACGAGCCCATCGACCGATGGCTGGAAGAGAGAGCCCAACCGGGCTGGCGCATCGGCATGGACGGCATCAAGACGGCCTTCACGCTGCATGACAGGCTGGACGCGGCATTGACGAAGCGCGGTGCATCGCTTGTTCAGACCGGCAGCGACCCGTTCGACGCGGTATGGGATGACCGGCCGCCGCAGCCACTCGGGACCATCCGCGCCATGCCCGTGGCGGCATCCGGCGAGACTTCGATCAGCAAGCGCCGGCGCATCGCCGGGAAATTGCGCGAGATGGGAGCGGATTGGCTGATCGAGACGTTGCCGGACAACATTGCCTGGCTGCTCAATGTGCGCGGCTCCGATGTCGAGATGAACCCGGTGCCGCATTCGTTCCTCGCGCTTGGCGCGGATGGGACGGTGGAGTGGTTCGTCGATGCCCGCAAGCTCGGCAATGATCTGGCCGCCTATGAAATAGCCGACGTGACACTGACGTCACCGCAGCGTTTCCTCGACCGGATTGCCGAAATTTCGGTGAACAAGGTGGCGGTGATCGATGCGGATTTCGCGCCGCATGCGGTGCGCGCCGCGCTTGAGGCCGGCGGCGGTACCATTACCCAGACCAGCCCGGTTACGCTGGCGAAGGCAATCAAGACCGGAGCCGAACTCGAAGGCTATCGCTGCTGCCATGTCGAGGACGGCGTGGCGATGACCGATTTTCTAGCCTGGGTGATGCAGGAAGCGGGCAGGCGGCAGACGGCCAGCCCGTTGACCGAACTCGAGGCGGAGGCGCGATTGCTGGCCTTCCGCCGGGAGCGGCCGGGCTTCATCGAGCCAAGCTTCCGGACCATCTCGGCGGCGGGCGCCAATGCCGCGATGTGCCACTATGCGGCGAAGCCGTCGACCAATGCGGTGATTGACGGCCGGGCGCCCTATCTGGTCGATTCGGGCGGGCAATATCTGACCGCGACGACCGACCTGACGCGGACGCTGATGCTGGGCGAGCCGAGCAACGACATGCGGGTGGCCTACACGGCCGTGCTGAAAGGATTCCTGTCGCTGATGTCGGTCCGCTTTCCGACTGGGACGCAGGGCCACCAGATCGACGCCTTCGCGCGGCGCGCGCTTTGGGATGTCGGTCTGGATTACGATCATGGCACCGGCCATGGTGTCGGCCACAATCTGCTGTTGCACGAATATCCGCACCGCTTTGACAAGAGGCCGAACCTCTACGGGCTGGAGCCGGGCAACATCATGACCGTCGAACCCGGCTACTACAAGGAAGGCGTCTTCGGCATGCGGGTCGAAAACCAGGTCGAGGTGGTGGCTGACGGTCCGGGTTTCTGCCGCTTCGCCTCGCTCACGCTCGTGCCCATCGATCTCGCCATGGTTGAGCTCACGCAACTGACCCCGCAAGAGACGCGTTGGCTCGACGACTATCATGCGCGCGTCAGATATACGCTCGAGGAACTGGTGCGGCCGGAAACACTGCCTTTCCTCATCGAACAGACCCGCCCGATGGCGGAACGTCGGCGGGACATAGCCACCGGCGCCTGATGCAATCCATAAGGGGCGGCGGGATCGTCGATTTTATTGCCCTTTTAGCCTCGACCCAGGAGTTCACATGCCTCTCTCAGCCCGTCCGCCACAGATTTCCGTCGCCGAAAGGCAGCAGCGGCTTCAGAAACTGCGCGAGAACATGGAAGCTGCCGGCCTCGCCGCCGTTCTGCTCGGTTCGACCGAGAGCCTCCGCTACTTCACCGGCCTTGTCTGGCACCAGAGCGAGCGGCTCCTGGGAGCGCTGGTGACACCTAGCGGGCTCACCTACATCGTGCCTGCTTTCGAGCGCAGCCGCGTCGAGACGCTGCAGCATGTCGCTGGCGACATCGCGACCTGGGAGGAAGAAGAGAGCCCCTCGGCACTGGTGCGGTCTCTCGTCGGCGCCAAGGGCCGCGTCGGGCTGGACGACGCCCTGCCGCTGTTCATCTACCACGCGCTTGCCGAGAGCCTGGGAGCCGAGCGGCTCGCCAACGGCACGCGCCTCCTTCGCGACCTGCGCCTTTGCAAGTCGGCGGCGGAAATCGCGCTGATCCAATACGCCATGGATCTCACGCTTGAAGTGCACCGGCGCGCGCATGCGATCATGAAGCCGGGTATCCGGGCCTCCGAGGTGGTGCGCTTTGTCGACGAACAGCACCGGGCGTTGGGAGCATCGGGCGGTTCGACCTTCTGCATCGTATCCTTCGGCGAGGCGACCTCGCTACCGCACGGCGCCGACGGCGACCAGGTGCTGGAGAAGGGACAACCGATCCTGGTCGATACCGGCGCGCGGATCGAGGGTTACCATTCCGACCTGACACGCAGCTACATGATCGACGAACCGGACGCGGATTTCGCGCGCATCTGGCACATCGAGCGGGAAGCGCAGCAGGCCGTTTTCGACAGCGCGCAAATTGGTGCCCCTTGCCGCAGCCTCGACGACGCGGCGCGCGCGGTGCTTCAACGTCACGGCTTGGGTCCCGACTATCGACTGCCGGGTCTGCCGCACCGGGCCGGGCACGGCCTCGGGCTGGAAATCCACGAGGAGCCCTACATCGTGCGTGGCAACGAGATGCCGCTTCGCCCGGGCATGTGTTTCTCGAACGAACCGATGATCGTCGTTCCCGGTCGCTTCGGCATCCGGCTGGAAGACCATATCTTCATGACGGAGGACGGGCCGCGCTGGTTCACGAAGCCCGGCAAGGGGCCGACCGAACCATTTGCGTAAGTCGGGGGTGGGCCGCTGCTGACCTCTCAGGAAATGTGCTTGCGGCGTCCGCTCTCGGTCTTTCTTAGTTTGTCCCCGTTGAGCGGCGGCGCTCCAGCCATGCATAAATCTCGCCGACGATGCCGCGCCGGAAGATGAGGACACAGATCATGAAGATCAGCCCGGTCGCGATGGTGACCGGGAAATCCGATGTCGCCAAAAGGTTCTGCAGCGCGACCACGAAGCCGGCGCCGAAGATCGGCCCGACCATCGTGCCGATGCCGCCCAGCAAGGTCATCAGGATGACCTCGCCGGACATCTGCCAGGCGACGTCGGTCAGCGTGGCGAACTGGAAGACCAGTGCCTTGATCGCGCCGGCGAGGCCCGCCAACGCCGCCGACATGACGAAGGCGGCCAGCTTGTAGTTCTGCACCGAATAGCCGAGCGAAATGGCCCGGCTTTCATTCTCGCGGATCGACCGCAAGATCAGGCCGAAGGGCGAATTGACGATGCGCCAGACGAAGAAGAGGCCGACCAGGAAATTGGCGGCGACGAAATAATACATGGTGTGTTCGTCGCGCAGGTCGAAAATGCCGAGGAAGGTTCCGCGCGGCACGCCCTGGATGCCGTCCTCGCCGCCGGTGAAACGGGCCTGGACGCAGAAGAAATAGAACATCTGCGAGAGCGCCAGCGTGATCATGGCGAAATAGATGCCCTGACGGCGGATGGCGAAGAAGCCGATGACGAGGCCGAGCAGCGCGGCTCCGGCAACGCCAATGAGAATGCCGATTTCCGGCGAAACGCCCCAGACCTTGACGGCATGCGCGGTGAAATAGGCGGCGCCGCCGAAGAAAGCGGCGTGGCCGAAGGAAAGCAGGCCGGTATAGCCGAGCAGAAGATTGAAGGCGCAGGCGAACAGCGCAAAGCACATCATCTTCATGACGAAGATCGGGTAGACGAAGAACGGCAGAGCCAGAAGCGCCACGATGCCGAACCCGATCAGGATCATTTCGGCGTGGTTCGCGGTTCGGCCCTGGGGCGGCTGAGCGGTTGCGTCGGCCATATCAGGCATCCTTTCCAAACAGGCCGGCGGGTCGGATGAGGAGCACGATCGCCATGATGACGAAAATGACGATGCTGGAGGCTTCCGGGTAGAACACCTTGGTCAGGCCTTCGGCGAGGCCGAGCATATAGCCGGTGACGATAGCGCCGAGGATCGAGCCCATGCCGCCGACGACCACGACGGCGAAGACGATGATGATGAGGTTCGAACCCATCAGCGGGCTGACCTGATAGACCGGGGCAGCCAGGATGCCGGCCAGCCCGGCAAGACCTGCGCCAAGGCCATAGGTCAACGTCAGCAGCACCGGCACATTGACGCCGAAAGCCTGCACCAGCTTGGGGTTCTCGGTGGCGGCGCGCAGATAGGAGCCGAATTTCGTTTTCTCGACCAGGAGCCAGGTGCCGAGACATACGACGAGCGAGGCGACGACCACCCAGCCGCGGTAGATGGGCAGGAACATGAAGCCCAGATTGACGCCACCGGCCAGCGCTGGCGGCACCGGATAGGGGTTGCCGGAAACGCCGTAGACGTATCGGAACACGCCCTCGATCACCAGCGCCAGGCCGAAGGTGAAGAGCAGGCCGTAGAGCGGGTCGACATCGTAGAGCCGCGACAAGGCGAGCCGCTCGACGACGACGCCGAACAGCGCCACCGCCAGCGGTGCCAGGATCAGCGCCGGCCAGTAGCCGATACCAAGCTTGGCGAGGATCAGATAGCCGATGAAGGCGCCCAGCATATATTGCGCGCCATGCGCGAAATTGATGACGCGCAGCAGGCCGAAGATGATGGCCAGGCCGAGCGAGAGCATGGCGTAGAACGAGCCGTTGATCAGCCCGACCAGCAACTGTCCGGCGAAGGCCTGGATGGGGATGCCGAAGATCATCGGTCAGACTCCCAAAACGTCATGCAGTTCGCCCATCCGGTTGTCGAGGTCGCCAACCGGAAACTCGGACAGCACCTTGCCGTGCTCCATCAGATAGAAGCGGTCGGCGATGCGGCTGGCGAAGCGGAAATTCTGCTCGACCAGAAGGATGGTCATGCCGCGGCGCTTCAATTCAGCCAGGAGTTCGCCGATGCGCTGCACGATCACCGGCGCCAGTCCCTCCGTCGGCTCGTCGAGCAGGATGGTGCTGGCGCCGGTGCGCAGGATGCGCGCGATCGCAAGCATCTGCTGCTCGCCGCCGGAGAGCTTGGTGCCGGGGCTGTTGCGTCGCTCCTTCAGATTGGGGAACAGTTCGAAAATCTCATCGACACCCATGCCGTCCTTGGCCACCACCGGGGGCAGCATCAGGTTTTCGTCCACGGTCAATGTCGAGAAGATGCCGCGCTCCTCGGGCACATAGCCGATGCCGGCGCGCGCGGTGTGGTGCAAAGGCAGGCGGATCAGGTCCTTGCCGGCGAACGACACTTGGCCGGTACGCTTGCGGATGAGCCCCATGATGGCGCGCAGCGTCGTCGTCTTGCCGACGCCGTTGCGGCCGAGCAGCGTGACCGTCTCTCCTTGATGGATGTCGAGATCGACGCCATGCAGCGCATGGCTCTCGCCATACCAGGCGTTCAAGCCGCGCACCGAAAGCAGCGGACCCGCGCTATTCATGCTCGGTCCCCATATAGGCGACACGCACGCGCTCGTCCTTGCTGACCGTGTCATAGTCTCCGGCCGCCAGTACCTGGCCGCGCTGCAAGACCGTCACCCAGTCGGCGATGTCCGCGACAACGGACAGATTATGCTCCACCATCAGCACGGCACGGTTCTCGGCTATCGAGCGGACCAGCCTGGAGATCGTGCCGACATCCTCGTGCCCCATGCCCGCCATCGGCTCGTCGAGTAGCAGCACCTTGGGGTCGAGTGCCAGCGTGGTGGCGATCTCCAGCACGCGCTTGCGCCCATAGGAGAGGTCGGAGGCCAGCCTATGTCTGGCGCTGTCCAGGCCGACTGCGTGCAGAAGCTCCATCGCCCTCGGCGTCAGCCGGTCGAGCGTGGAGAGCGAACGCCAGAACTGCGTGGCCAGTCCGTTGGGCCGCTGCAGCGCCACCCGAACATTGTCGAGCACGCTGAGATGCGGAAAGGTTGCCGATATCTGGAACGAGCGCACGACGCCCATGCGCGCCACCTTGGCCGGCGCAGTCCTGGTGATGTCGATACCGGCGCATGTGATCGTGCCCGCGGTCGGCTGCAGGAACTTGGTTAGAAGGTTGAAGACGGTCGTCTTGCCGGCGCCGTTGGGGCCGATCAGGGCATGTATCTTGCCGTGATGGACGTCGAGATCGACATCCTTCACGGCAACAAAACCGGCGAAATCGCGCCGCAATCCACGCGCCGACAGGATCGCCGGTTCAGGGCTCGGTTGGGGTTCGGTACTCAACGATGCCTCCGTCCCCGCATCTCCGAACACCCTATTTCACCAACGGGCACCCGGACTCCGCCGGCTTGATGTAGGCCTCGTCGCCGGGAATGGTGGCCAGAACCTTATAGTAGTCCCAAGGCTGCTTGCTCTCCGACGGCTTCTTCACTTCCATCAGATACATGTCGTGGATCATGCGCCCGTTGGCGCCGACCTTGCCGCCGCGCGCGAAAACGTCCTCGACCGGCATCTCGTGCAGGTTCTTGGCGACGGCTTCGGTTTCGTCGGTGCCGGCCTTGTCGACGGCCTTCAGATATTGAAGGACCGCCGAATAAGTGCCGGCCTGGATCATGTTCGGCATGCGGCCGGTGCGGTCGAAAAACTTCTTCGCCCAGGCGCGGGACTGATCGTCACGATCCCAATAGAAGCCTTCGGTCAGTGTCAGCCCCTGCGCTGCCTCGAGGCCAAGGCCATGCACTTCGGCGAGCGTGAACAGAAGGGCGGCCATGCGCTGGCCGCCGGCAACGATGCCGAACTCAGCCGCCTGCTTGATGGCGTTGGCGGTGTCGAGGCCGGCATTGGCAAGGCCGATCACCTTGGCGCCCGAAGACTGCGCCTGCAAAAGGAACGACGAATAGTCGGTGGTGGCCAGCGGATGGCGCACCGAACCCAGCACCTTGCCGCCTTTCGAGGTGACGAATTTCGAGGTCTGTTCTTCGAGCGAATATCCGAAGGCGTAGTCGGCGGTCAGGAAGAACCAGGTGTCGCCGCCCTGCTGCACCAGCGCGCCGCCGGTGCCGACGGCGAGCGCATGGGTGTCGTAGGCCCAGTGAAAGCCATAAGGCGAGCACGACTTGCCGGTGAGATCCGAAGTGGCCGCGCCGGTGACGATGTCGATCTTCTTCTTTTCCTGCGAAATGCCTTGCACGGCGAGCGCGACCGACGACGTGGTTAGTTCCATGATCGCGTCCACCTGCTCGGTGTCATACCATTGGCGCGCGATGTTGGAGGCGATGTCGGCCTTGTTCTGATGATCGGCGGTGACCACCTCGATCGGCACGCCCTTGACCTTGCCGCCGAAATCCTCGACCGCCATCTTGGCTGCCTCGTAGGACCATTTGCCACCGAAATCGGCATAGACGCCGGACTGGTCGTTCAGGATACCGATCTTGACCTTGTTGTCCGAGAATTGCTGCGCGGCGGCCGGAAACGAAACGCCTGCCAGAAGAACGACTGCAAGTGCGCGCGAGATCATCGCCATAGAACTCCTCCCGTTTGGACTGCGGCCCTCCAGCCGTCACATGCGCTCCCACCCTTGCCAGCACTGTAGCAGGGACAGGCGCGAAGTCAGCATGGCATAGCTGCAACGGACGTTTCTACTTGGACTATGTGTTTAGAGATCGTGGCGGCAGGGCGCGGGGGATCGCTGAATGCCTGTTCAGCCGGGGAAGCTCGCCGTTGCCCGGCGCGCTTTTCCATCGCGCAAAGCAAAAGGGCTCCGCGCGATGGAAAATCAGCAGGTGGAACGGGGTTCCTAGCCCTTCAGCCCTTCGACGATGCGCAGCAATGCCAGCTGTCCGGGGTCGGCCAGGCCGATGCTCTTTTCGCCGAACATGCGGGCGCGCCCGAGAAGGTTGGGCTTGCCCTTGTATTCTTCCAGCGTGTCGGCGGCTGCTTTGATGGCAGTCGCCACCATGGCTTCTGGCGCAACGCCGTCGATGGCTTTCGCGATGGCGTCGAGGCTGTCCAGAACAGTCTTGTCGCCGAGTGCGCCCTTGCCGCGCGCCATCATGGCGTCTCGTGCAGCCGCGATCAGTCCGGGAATTTCAGCCGCGTCGATCGATGTCCTGCCCTTGGTCGTCTTGGCGGCGGACATGAAAGCGGTCGCAACCAGCGTTCCGTAGGAGGACGACGAGACGCGCTGGAACGCCTTGGCGGCTTCCAGAAGGGCCATGCCGAAATCTTCGGGAAGGGGAGCGGCGGCGGCTTCGGCAAAACCCTTGGAAACGGTGATGCCGAGATCGCCGTCGCCGAGTGCGCCGTCAGCCGCGCAAAGCTCGGCGGAGGCGTCTGCGGTAGCCGCCGCCACCCGTCCGAGCGCGGCCTTGAGTGCGGTGCTGTCGATCGCGGTCATGTCACACCTTCCAGAAAGCGCATTCCGCGGGCGCCTTGAGCAGACCTTCCAACTCGCCGTCGAGCTTGATGATCGTCATCGTGGCGCCGGTCATTTCCATCGAAGTGGCAAAGCGGCCGACCAGCGGCATGACGATCTCGACGCCCATCGCATCGAGGCGCTTCCTGGCGTGCCGGTAGAGGATGTAGAGTTCTTCGGCGGGCGTCGCGCCCAGCGAATTCACCAGGATCGAGATGCGGTCGCCCTTGCCGAGCGGCTGGTCGGCCACAAGCCTGTCGATCATCTCGTCGGCGATCTCGTCGGCGGGCTTGATGGCGGCGCGCCAGATGCCGGGCTCGCCATGGATGCCCATGCCCATTTCCATTTCGCCCTCGCCGATCTCAAACGTCGGCTTGCCGGCCTGCGGAATGGTGCAGGGGGTCAGCGCCATGCCGATGGAGCGGCAGGCATCGGCAGCCTTCTGCCCGACGCGGGTAACCTCGTCGAGGTCCGCGCCGGTCTCGGCATGCGCGCCGGCGATCTTGTAGGCAAAGACCATGCCGGCGACGCCGCGGCGCTTCTGTGCTTCCGCCGCCGGGGCGGAGGCGACGTCGTCGGCTAGCAGAACGGTAGTCGTGCGGATGTCGTTTTCCATCTCGACCATCTCGCCGGCCATGTCGAAATTCATGACGTCGCCGCCGTAATTGCCGTAGAGCCTCAGCACGCCGGCGCCGCCGTCGGCCAGCCTGATCGCCTCGGCCATCTGCTCGGCTGAAGGGCTGGCGAATACGTCGCCGATGGCGCAGGCGTCGAGCAGGCCTTTGCCGACATAGCCGGTGAAGATCGGCAGATGGCCGGAGCCACCGCCCGATACGATGCCGACCTTGCCCTTGCGGGCGCCGGCGGCGCGCACGACGACGCGGCGCACTGGCTGCGCGTAATATTCCGGATGGGCGGCGACCATGCCCTCCAGCATCTCGTCGACATAATCGGCGGGGTTGTTCAGGATCTTCTTCATGTTTCCATTTCCTCCAGAGTCACGCGCCGAGCGGCCGTGCGATGCGTTCGCGATGCCGGGCGAGGCGGTCGATGACGATCGGCAGGCCGGTGCCGACGACGATAAGGCAACCGATGACGACCTTCTGCCAATAGGACGGAACACCCGCCATCAAGAGCGTCGTGTTGATCATGGTGATGACGAAAACGCCAAGCAGCGTGCCGGTCACCGTGCCGTGGCCGCCGGTGATGCGGGCGCCGCCGAGCACCACTGCAGCAATGACGTTCAGCTCCATGCCGACCAGGTCGAACGGATTGGCCATGCGCGACAGCGTCACATGGGTCATGCCCGCCAGGCCGGCGATCGCACCCGCCAGGACGTAGATCATCACCTTGACGCGCTTGACCTTGATGCCAATGCGCTCCGCCGCATCTTCGGAGCCGCCGATGGCGTAGATCTTGCGGCCGAACAGCGTGTGGCCCATCAGGATCGCCACAGTGACGGCGACGCCCACCAGCACGATGAACGACATCGGCAGCGATACCATCTGGCCGGCTGCGTTCTCCAGCCGCACGAACACCTTGCGCGAGAACTGGATGACCTCGCGGGGAACAGACGTGATGTAGACGGTGCCGAGGAAAGTCAGCAGCGCGCCGCGGAAGAGGCTCAGCGTTCCGAGCGTCACGATCAGCGTCGGCAGCCCGAGGCCGCCGATCAACAGGCCGTTGATCAGGCCGAGCGAGGCGCCGATCGAGGCACTCAGCGCGAAAAAGACGATGATCGGCACATCGACATCGATGCCGAGGATGATCTTCATCGTCGCATACATGGCGAAAGCGCCAATCGCGGTGCACGAGACGTCGATGCCGCCGGACGCCAGCACCATCATGACGCCGAGCGCGAAGATGCCGGTGACCAGCGAATTGCGCAGAAGGTCGACCAGCGTGGCCGGCGAAAAGAAGGCGGGGTTGAGCAGGCTGAGCACCAGCGCGAACACGATTGCCGTGGCCAGCACGACACCTTGCGGCGTGGCGAGGAACCGGAAAGAAGAATTCATGGCCGGTCCTCTCTGACCACTTCCTTGTAGAGTTTTTCTTCGTTGATTTCGGTCGCGTCGAAGTTCGCGGTGATGTGCCCGCGCACCATCACCAGGATGCGGTCGGACAGCGCGATCGCCTCGCTGATGTCGTCGGTCACCACCATCACGGCGGTTCCAGCGCGGCTCAGCGCGATCAGCAATTCATGGATTTCGCGCTTCGAGCCGACGTCGACGCCGACGGTCGGACCGTTCAGGATCATCAGCTTGGGATCGCGTTCCATCCAGCGCGCCAGGACGACGCGCTGCTGGTTGCCGCCGGAAAGCGTGGCGACCGGCGGCGTAATGCCTGGCGTCTTGATGCGCAGCTTCTTCACCGCATCCTGCGCCCGGCGCACCAGCGCCGCCGCGTCGACGATGCCGCCCTTGGTGTTCTTCTCCAGGCTCGACACGATGATGTTGTCGCGGATCGGCTGGTTGAGGAACAGGCCCTCGGTCAGGCGGTCCTCCGGCACATAGGCGATGCCGCGCTCGATGGCGTCGCTGACGCTGGCGAAAGAAACCGGCCTGCCGTCGACCGTGATTTCGCCGGCGTCAGGCGACAGGCGCCCGAACAGGGTCAGCGCCAGTTCGGTGCGGCCGGAGCCGAGAAGACCGACCACCGAGACGATCTCGCCCGGCCTGAGGTCGAGGTCGACATTGGCGAATTCGCCACGCCGGCCGAGTTTTTTTGCGGAAAGGAAAGGGGAGGCGGCTGGAAATTCCGTGCGGGGAAGGCGCTGGCTGTCGATGGAACGGCCGGTCATCGCCTCGACGAGGCGGGCCGGATCGAACTCGCCGATAGGGCCTTCGACGACGACGCGGCCATCGCGCAGCACGGTGACCGTGTCGCAGACCGCGAAAACTTCTTCGATCTTGTGGCTGACGAACAGGAAAGCGACGCCCTGCGCCTTCAGCGCCGACACGATTTCCAGGAGTTTTGCCACCTCGCTGCGGGTCAGCGCGGTGGTCGGCTCGTCCATGACGATGATGCGTGCCTGGTTGGCCAGCGCGCGGGCAATCGCCACGAGCTGCTTGGAGGCGACCGGCAGAAGCTCGACCGGCATGTCCGGGTCGATGTCGACCTGCATGCGCTTCAGCGTGTCGATGGCAAGCTTCCGGCGCGAGCCGCGGCGATGCCATCTGTCACCGGTGGTGACGGCGGCGAGAAATCCGATGTTTTCCCAGACACTCAGGTTCGGGAACAAGGAGAAATCCTGATAGATGACGGAGAGGCCGGCCGCGATCGCTGCCTTGGCGTCCTGGCCGGATGCCTTGCCATTGATGGCGACGCTTCCCGCATCGGCGCCGACGACGCCAGAGAGAACCTTGATCAGGGTCGATTTGCCGGAACCGTTTTCGCCGGCAAGGCACCTGACCTCACCCTCCTGCAAGGACAGGCCGACATCTTCCAATACCCGTACCGGGCCATAGGCCTTGCGGATGCCACGCATCTCCAGCACGGGTCGATGATTGGGTGTTTCTTCGGTCATCCCGGTCTCCAGGGACAGAAGCCGCCGGACGCATTGTCCGGCGGCGCCTGTCGGGGCTATTGCGACTTAGAATTTATATTCGCCCATGTTTTCCTTGGTCACGTCGACCCAGGCCTGGCCGTAGATGACCTTGCCGTCGAGACGGATCTTGGAATAACCCTCGACGCCGAGATCCATGCCGTCGGTGATCGGCTTGCCTTCGATCGCCATCGCGGCAACCTTGTTCATGGCGATGCCGGCCTTGGCCGGATCCCAGAACGAGATCATCTTGATGTCGCCGCTTTCGAGATACGGACCCGAAACCGAGACGAGGCTGGTGCCGACGATGGCGACCTTGCCGGTCAGGCCGGCTTCCTCGACGGCAAGTGCCGCGCCGACCACGTCTTCACCGGCCGAGCCCTGGATACCCTTGAGGTTCGGGTAGGTGCGCAGCAGTTCCTTGCTCTTCTGGTAGGCAGTCTGCTGCTGCTCGTTGCTCTCGATCTTGTCGGTGACGAGCTTCATCTTCGGGTATTTGGCCTTCTGGTAGGCGATCGCCGCGTCCACCCATTCATTGTGGGTCTTGGCGGTGAGATGGCCGACGAACACGGCATATTCGCCTTCGCCGCCCATCGCCTTGGCCATCGCTTCCATCAGATGCTCGCCATAGGCGCCATTGTCGAAGGCCTCGACATCGTAGGTTATGTTCTTGAGGCTGGAACCTTCATGGCCAACCACCTTGATGTTCTGGGCGAGCGCCTTGGCCAGCACTGGCTCCAGGGCTTCCGGCGAGTTCGGGACGACCGTGATCGCGTCGACCTTCTTGGCGATGAGGTCTTCGATCATCTGCACCTGGAGAGCGGCGTCGGCGGAAGCCGGACCGACCTGGGTAGCGTCATGGCCGGTTTCCTTGGCGTATTCCGCGACGCCGTCGCCCATGCGGTTGAACCAGGCAATGCCCGACAGCTTCACGACCGTCACGATCGTGTGCTTGGCATCCTGTGCATGGGTGACAGCTGCAGCGCCCGCCAGAAGCGACGCGCCGAGCGCTGCCGCAACCGTCATTTTCCTGAAGTTAAAAGTCACAAGTTCCTCCACTTTAATAAACGCCCCGTCCGTCATGGTGACGTCCAGCCGGGCGCGGTTCGACGCTCAGCGCGAGGCCTCTTTCATGAGGTCCTTCGTCCGGGCGTAAAGCTCTTTGAATGTCTTGCGGCGGCGCGCGTAGACGGCGGCATTGCCGCTGTCCGGCTCGATCAGGCGTTCGACCGGGTTCCAGGCGCTAATGTCGCTGCGCCTGGCGTTGCCGACTGCGACCGCGCCGAGAAAGGCGTTGCCATAGGCGGCCCCGATCGTCTTGGCGCGTACGGTTTGCGGCCAGTTGCTGACATCGGAGACCGATTGCGACCACACCTGGTTCTTGGTGCCGCCGCCGACAGCGGCGATCGTCTTCAGCGGCGCGCCGGCTCCGACATAGGTCTCGATGACGTCGTTGACGCCATAGGCGATGCCTTCGAGGAAGGCGCGGTAGATGTCGGCGCGGGTATGGGTGAGGTCGAGGCCGAACAGCATGCCTTTTGCCTGCGGATCGTGGATCGGCGTGCGCTCGCCCGAGAAATAGGGAAGAACCACCAGGCCGTTGGCGCCCGCCGGTGAAGTCGCGGCCTGTTCTGCGAGTTCGCGCAATGCCGACTTCGGGTCGAGTTCGCGGGCGAACTGGTCCTGGAACCAGCGCGTCAGCGTGCCGCTTGTCGACGTGCCCGACATGCAGGCGTGCTGACCCTGGAACAGCCAGGGCGCATACCAGAGCCTGGGGTCCTCGACCCGCCTGTCGGTGACGAGAATGATGAACATGGTCGAGCCGTACATGACCATCATCTCGCCGGTGCCTTGCACGCCGACGCTGACGGCTTCGGACGCCGCGTCGATCGTGCCGGCAATGACCGGTGTTCCTGCCGCAAGGCCGGTGGCATCGGCGGCCGCCGCCGTCACCGTGCCTGCGATGTCGGTCGTCCACAAAAGGCCTGGCAAGCGTTCGGGCGCGATGATGCGATCGGCGAACCTGTCGGTCCATTGGTTGCTGGCGGCGTCGTAGAGCGGGCTCGAGCTGCAGGCCGAATAATGGTCTAGCACGTAGCGGCCGGTCAGCCGGTGAACCAGAAACGACGAGGAGTTGAGCACCTTGTGGGTGCGGGCATAAAGCTCCGGCCGGTTCTTCTTAAGCCAGAGGATTTTGGGCCCGACCGATTGCGATGTCAGCGCATTGCCGCCGGTGCGGACCAGTTCGTCCACGCCGATCTCGGCGGAAAGTTCCTCGATCTCGACCGCCGCCCGCGTGTCGACGCCGTAGAGCACCGCGTTCATCAGCGGCACGCCGTCGGCATCGACCGGCAGCATGCAGGGGCCAATGCCGCTGGCGCCGACGGAGCGGATGTCGCTCGGGGCAACGCCGCTGGAAGCGATCAGCTCCTTGCTGATGGAGCAGAACTCGCCCCACCAGTTCGTCTCGGCATCGTGTTCGGCCCAGCCTGGCTGGGGTACGAGCATCTTGTGAGGACGCGCCGCCGTGGCGACGATCCGCCCGGTGTCGTCCACCAGGGTGCCCTTCGATTCAAAGGTGCCGATATCGATCCCGAGATAGTGTGGCATCAGGTGTAGAGGTCGCGATCGAGGCTGAAGGACGGGGTGACGCGGCGAATGACCGAAACCAGCAGTTTGGTCAGTCCCTCCAGGTCGCGCAGGTCGCACATTTCGAGAGCGGTGTGCGTGTAGCGGCAGGGGAAACAGACATCGATACAGGCAACGCCTTCATTGACGAGCTGGACATAGGAAGAGTCCGTCAGCGCGCCGGTATGGGCGGTCCGCTGCAGCGGGATTTTTTCAGCCCTGGCTGTCTCGGCGAAAAGATGCGGCAGCGCCGGGTGCGGAATGGTGCCGTTCAGCGTTCCGCGTCCGTGGAAGGAATAGAGGCTGATCGCCGGTCCGCCGCCAAGCGCCACTTCGCCGCGATGCGCCATGTCGGGCGTATCGGAGTTCAGCGCGAGATCGAGCTGAATGGCGATGTCCGGCTTGATCGACTGGGCCGCGACCATGGCGCCGCGCAGGTTGAATTCTTCGAGCACGGCAAAGACGAAGTGTACGGTCGGGCGCGGCCCGTCCTTGGAAAGCTGGCGCGCCACTTCCATCACCACCGCGCAGCCGGCGCGGTCGTCGATCGAAGTGCCGATCACGCGGTTTTCGTTGAGATGGATGACGCGCGGGTCGTAGACCACCGGCGTGCCGATCGCGATGCCGAGCTTGTGCACTTCGTCCGCGTTTTCGGCGCCGACGTCGATGAACAGTTCGGCGTAAGGCGTGACCTTGTATTTCTCTTCGGCCGGCGTCGCGTGATGGCTCTTGTTGGCGATGACGCCGTGAACGTCTCTACCTTCGCCGACGCAGAACAGCACGGCCTGGGCGGGAAGCGCCTTTTCGGGAATGCCGCCGAGGCGTTCGATGCGGATCAGGCCGTTGGCCTCGACCTTGCGGACGATGAAGCCCAACTGGTCGGTGTGGGCAAACAGCATCACCGAGGGTGCGCCGGCGTCGCCTTCCAGCGTGGCGATCAGATTGCCCAGCGTGTCGGTGCGGAGCTTCAGCGGCAGGTCAGCCAGATCGCGGGCAATCAGGCGGCGGACGCGATCCTCATGGCCCGAAAGTCCGGGCGTCAGCATGAGGGATTCGAGCAGGGAGCGAAGACGGTCCTTCACGACGGTTTGACCTTTCGTTGGAAGAGCGATGACAGGTTGAGCGAGCCCATGGCGACGCGCAGCGACATGGCGGCGACGAGGAAGCCGCCGAAGAACAGGTCGCGCGAGAAGGCGCTGAAAGAGAGGAAGTTGAGGCCGCTCGAAATGAATTGCAGGCAGATGACGGCAAGCACGACGCCGGTGACGGTGCCGAAGCCGCCGGCCGGGCTGACGCCTGCCAGGATGTTGATCAGGATGACCAGCAACAGATAGGACGAGCCGTAATCGGCATTGGCGGAATTGACGCGCGCCAGCACCACGAGGCCTGCAAGGGCCGCGATGAAACCGGCGATCGCATAGATGCGGATCAGCAGGCCGCGTTCGCGAATGCCGGCAAAACCGGCGGCGACCGGATTGGCGCCGAAGAGCCGCAATCTGAGGCCGACCGGCGTGCGGGTCAGCAGGAAGTAGAGGCCGAGCGCCACCAGCGCAAAGATCACCAGGGGCAGAGGCACCACGCCGCCGAGCGACTGGTTGCCGAAGGACGTGTACCAGTCCGGCAGCCCGGTGATCGCGGGACCGCGGGTGATGACGATGCCGATGCCGGCAAACAGCTGCATGGTGCCGAGCGTCGCCAGGATGGGCGGCAGGCGGAGATAGGCGATGAGGAAACCGTTCAGCGCGCCGCAGCAGACGCCGACGGTGAGTGCCGCCGGAATGGCGAGCCAGGCATATTCCGGCCCGGCGCGCATGATGACGGCGGCGACGATCGCCGCCAGGTTGGCGACGGCGACGACCGAGAGGTCGATGCCGCCGGAAATCATGGTCGGCAGGACGGCGAGGGCAAGCAGCCCGAACTCCGGGAACTGGAAGCCCATGGAGTTCAGATTGCTAAGGCCGAGGAAGCTTGGCGCCGTGATGCTCAGTGCGATGAAGATCAGGGCGGTGAGAACCGCCAGGCTTTTCAGATAGGAATTGGTGGTGTCCTGTCTGACGTCCATACGCTTCCTCCGCCCCTTCTTTCCGGTCCGCTTACTGGCCGCGCGTCGCCTTGACGATGCGCATGAATTCCTTGGCGCGCTCGGCGTCGACCGATTTCCAGGTGTCGCCGTCGATCTTCAGCGACGAGCCGACGATGCAGCCATCAGCGATCTTGAGGATGTCGGCGACGGTCGCGTGGCGAACGCCGGTGTTGGCCAGAACAGGCGTGTTCGGAAGCACCTTCTTCACCGATACCAGCGCAGACATTTCGGCGGCTTCGCCGGTGATGGCGCCGGAAACCAGCACGGCGTCCGGGATCGAGGAGAACACGGCCGAGCGGGCGCGATCGGCCAACGAACGCTTGTCGAGCGAGTCGGCGAATTCAGCCGAGACGTTGTTCAGCATCACGAGGTCGGAGCGGTCGAGGCGGTCGCGGTAGCGCATGGCCTGACCGGCGTTCGGCGTCCACGGGCCCATGTCGGAAGCGTAGGTGCCGGTGAAGATTTCGCGCACGAAGGACGCGCCGGTGGCGACTGCGAGGGCAACCGTGCTCATCGGGTCCCACAAGACGTTGACGCCGAATGGCTTGGCGATTTCCGAGCGAAGTTGGCCGATGACATAGGCCATGGTCGCCGTCGATGCAGTGTCGACCTGCAATTCGTAAGGACGGTCGTTTTCGTTGCCGAACATCACGGCGTCGACATCGGCGGCCTGCAGGGCGGTGAGGTCGCGACGCGCCGCCTCGACGATGCCGGCAACGCCTGCCTCCGCGTCATAAAGCGGGGTGCCGGGCATCGGGTTGAGATGCACCATGGCGATGATCGGCTTCTTGCCGCCGAACAACTTGTTGAATTTGCTCACTGTATTTCTGCCTTTCTAGCCTTGGGAGGGCGATGACCGTTGACGGTCAAACGACTTGGATATCCGCGAACTTGTCGCGGTAGGGACCGAGCAACGGCTCGGCGCCGCGGTCGGTGATGAACAGGTTGACCGCGTCGAGCGGACAGACCGAGACGAAACTGTGCAGGTTGAGCTTGCTGTGGTCGGCAACGAGCGTGGTCCGTGCCGCCTGCGCGATCGCGGCGCGTTTGACCTCGGCTTCGTCCAGCGTCGAGTTGGTCACGCCGGTTTCGTCGATCGCGTCGGCCGCCATGAAAAAGACGTCGGCGCGTATGCCTTTCAGCGCGTCGGCCATCCACGAGCCGACGATGCTGTAATAGCCGTTGCGGATGCGGCCGCCGAGAACATGCACTTCGGTCGCGCCGGAAGCGGCCGCCTCCGCCACCTTCAGGTCCATGGCGACGACGGTGACCGGACGCCCGGCCAGCTCCCGCGCGATGGCCAGCGATGTCGTGCCGGAATCGAGGATGACGACCTTGTTGTTGTCGACCGTGGCCGCGGCCGCGGCGCCGATGCGCGTCTTCAGGTTCTGGTGAACGCGCAGCTTTTCGAGGAACAGCGGCTCGGTCGTGCTTTCGCCGATGCCGCGCGCCACCACGCCGCCATGGGTGCGCGACACAAGCCCGGCCTGTTCGAGAACGGCGACGTCGCGGCGAACCGTCGGCAGCGAAATGCCCATCTTCGCCGCCAGTTCGGTGGTTCCCACGCGCTTCAGTTCGACGATCAGATCGATCATCTGCTGATGCCGCTCATGCGGGAACCTGGATCGGTGCTCGCTCATATCGTCTCCTCTTGGTCGTGATTGATAGTGATCGTTTTGATTTAGTCAATCTCTAACGAACGACATGCTGCGAAAAATCTTCGCTCTGTGGAAATCTTCGTCGAACACGGATCGCAGCAAAAACCATGTATCGGTTGCGCCGTTAAAGCCTTTGCCGGAACCGAAAGGGCCCGAAACGATCATAAGCGAGATTGGCCGGCGCAGGCCGATGAAAGGGCGGTTCAATGAACAGTGCGTGCGCGTCCGATTCAGCAAACTCGGAGCAAGTCCCACAATTTCATAGCGGAATGGTGTGCCCACAAAGGCGGTCGCAGCGGCATGATTTGTTGGCCTGTCGGGAAACACGCGACCTGTGTCTACACTCAGCCCAAGCGTATTTCTCGTTCGGCGGCGGAAATCATGGATTTTGGAGGCTGATGGCGGAGAGAGCGGGATTCGAACCCGCGTTACGGTCTCCCGTAAACACACTTTCCAGGCGTGCGCCTTCAACCACTCGGCCACCTCTCCGTCCTTGCGCGTGATCGCGGCTGGTTGCACCGCGCCGGTCGATGGGATGCGCTCCCCTGGAAACCGGACCTTGGTCCGCGCCGGATTTCCTTATCGACCAAAGGCAATCCGTTTCCCGCGCCCTGAGCCGTCGAAGCTTCGGGCGCGGGGCTCATCTAGTCGATCCGACGCGGAATGCCAAGTCATATCGGCAGCGATCGTGGTGCTTCTCCGCCGCTTTCGGTCGCTGGTGCCCAAATGCCGGTCAAGCGTCGGCCATTGCCGGGTGAAATTCCGAGGTTCATGCGCGGGCCAGGCCTCAAGCAAATGCCAAGCCGAGGTGTCGGCGTCGCGGTGCGATCAACTGCGGGTAAAGTCGTCGCGCCGATTGCGCGAGCGGGCGCCAGGCCATATCTCTAGGGGCGAAACAGACGCTGGAAGGGCCTGCATGTTGCGTTTCCTGTTCAGGCTTGCCGCCATGGTGGCGCTTGCGATCGCGGTCATCATGGCCGTGCTCGACGCCACGCGCACGGTGGCTGCCTCGCATCTGGTGGTGACGCCGCTCAAGACGAGTTGGGGAGCGGTCTCGCCCGATACGCTTGCCGCCACGGAGGCTTTCGTGCGCGAAAAGGCCGGTGTCGTTGCCTGGGACGGGTTCGTCGACAAGGCGCTCGATCTGCCCGGATTCGCCTTGTTCGCGCTCCTGGCCTTCCTTCTCTACGCGATCGGTTATCGGCGGCAGCGGCGAACCGGGCGTGTCGCCACCAGTGCGTAACATTTTGGCGTCCGCAGCGAATTAGCTTTCGACGAAACAAGGAGAAATCACATGTTTTTCCTCAGTGACATGTTGAACAAGAAGCTCAACCTGCCGAAGCCGGAAGAGGCGTTGCCCGGCCGCGACAGGCCGATCCCGACCGCCTCGAAGCACTATGTCTCGAAACGGGCTCTGAAAGGCCCCTATCCGGAAGGCTTGGAAACGGCGCTGTTCGGCCTTGGCTGCTTCTGGGGCGCCGAGCGCCTGTTCTGGCAGACCGAAGGGGTCTGGGTGACGGCGGTCGGTTATGCCGGCGGCGTCACCGCCAATCCGACCTATCAGGAAACCTGCACGGGGCTCACCGGCCACGCCGAGGTGGTGCTGGTGGTGTTCGATCCGAAGATCGTGTCCTATGCCGAATTGCTCAAGCTGTTCTGGGAGGCACATGACCCGACGCAAGGCATGCGCCAGGGTAACGATGTCGGCACCACCTATCGTTCCGCCATCTACACCTTCTCGGATGCACAATATCAGGCCGCGGTTGCCTCGCGCGATGCCTATGAGGCGTCGTTGCGCAGTGCTGGACGCGGCAAGATCACGACCGAGATCGCCCCGGCGCCGACGTTCTATTTCGCCGAAGAGGATCACCAGCAATATCTGGCGAAGAACCCCTATGGCTATTGCGGGCTGAAGGGCACGGGCGTGTCCTGCGCCATTCCCGCCGCCGCGCCGGCCTGACGAACGGCTTTCGCCGGAAACCGCCAGCCTTGACGATGGCGGTTTTCCATTGCCGGCAAAGGATTTTTCATGGCGCCGCTTCGGCGCCATGCTTTTTCCAAAGGGTCAAAATTCCACGTGAATTTTGTCCGCAGCCGTGCAAGATAAAGCTTGAGCGGGAGGGAGAAGCTCCTGCCGGACGTCGCAAGCCGGGCCGGAACCTGGATTTGCGACCAAATTGGAAAAATAAACCGACAGGGTGTGGATCCTATGAAACGTATCGTTCTCGGCCTTCTGGCCGCAACCGCGATGATCTTCCCGGCCGTCGCCGAAGAGATCAAGCCGGCGCTGCTTTACGACCTCGGCGGCAAGTTCGACAAATCCTTCAACGAGGCTGCCTTTAACGGCGCCGAGAAATTCAAGAAGGAGAGCGGCGTCTCCTATGTGGAATTCGAAGTTTCGAACGCCTCGCAGCGCGAACAGGCGCTGCGCCGCTTCGCCGAAGACGGTCGCAGCCCGATCGTCATGGCCGGCTTCTCCTGGGTTGATTCCCTGACCAAGGTGGCCAAGGAATATCCGGAGCTGAAATTCGCCATCATCGACGATCAGGTCGATCTGCCCAACGTGCGCTCGCTGAAGTTCAAGGAACAGGAAGGCTCCTACATCGTCGGCCTGCTCGGTGCGATGGCCTCCAAGACCAAGAAGGTCGGTTTCATCGGCGGCATGGACATTCCGCTCATCCGCAAGTTCGGCTGCGGCTATGTCGGCGGCGCCAAGGCAAACGGCGCGACCGATGTCATCTACAACATGACCGGCGACACGCCGGCTGCCTGGAACGACCCGGCCAAGGGCGGCGAAATCGCCAAGACCCAGATCGATCAGGGCGCCGACGTGATCTACGCGGCGGCTGGTGGCACGGGCGTGGGCGTGCTGCAGGCGGCGGCTGATGCGGGCAAGCTCGGCATCGGCGTCGATTCCAACCAGAACGGCCTGCAGCCCGGCAAGGTGCTGACCTCGATGCTGAAGCGCGTCGACGTTGCTGTCTACAGCGCTTTCACCGACGCCAAGAATGGCAAGTTCACCGGTGGCATCAATAATCTCGGCCTCAAGGAAGGCGGCGTCGACTACGCCCTGGACGACAACAACAAGGCTCTCATCACGCCGGAGATGAAGGCTGCCGCCGACAAGGCCAAGGAAGACATCATTGGCGGCAAGATCCAGGTGCATGACTATTCGAGCGACAACAAGTGCCCTTACTGATCGGCATTTGACGGACGAATGACGAACCGCCGGGCGAAAGTCCGGCGGTTCTTTTTTGAGAACCGATAGGTCCGGCGTGGTCTATCCCGGCGATGCACTGTGCGCCTTGCCCTTGTGCGACCATGGCGGCAGAGGGTGGCGGTAATTCGAGGCGCTTTTGCCGACACTGACGAGAACCGCCATGCCCCCAGTCATTCGCAAGATGCGACATTCCGATCTCGCCGCGCTGGTGAAGCTACGCCACGTTACTTTCTTTGACGACGGCAAGATTTCGCGGGAAGCCGACCGGGCCGGGCTGGCGAAACTCATCGACGGCGATGGTTTCGAAGCCGGTTTCGTCGCCGAGATCGATGGCGAGCCGATCGGCTCGTGCCTGTTCGTGCGCGAGGAGATCGAGCCGCTGCATGAGGTGTCGCCATGGCTCGCCGGCCTGGTCGTCGCCGAAAATCATCGCGGACAAGGTCTCGGCACAACGCTGATCGCGGCGGTCGAACGCCATGCCCATGCAGTCGGCTGCCGCGAGTTCTATCTCTACACCGATAGCGCCGAGGCGCTCTACATCAAGCTCGGCTGGACGGTCGCCGAAAGGATGGTCATCGACGGCGAGCCACTGGTGCTGATGAAACGGAAACTTTAGCACGCTCTCAAAAGCCGGTCGCCGAACTGCCTCATCTGTCGTTGCCGCGTGCTAGAGTGCCTCGGCTGGGGATGCTGCAAGGGGAGATGACAGCATGGCGAGGGTAACCGGTATTGGTGGCGTGTTCTTTCGCGCCCAAGATCCGAAGCTGTTGGCCGAATGGTACGAGCGCCATCTCGGCATCGATGACATCGCCAAGACCGTATGGCGCCAGGATGCCGGGCTTACTGTGTTCAGTCCATTCGCTCAGGACACGGACTATTTCGGCCGCGACGAACAGCAGTGGATGGTCAATTTCCGCGTCGACGATCTGGATGGACTGATCGCCGGCCTAAAGGCCGCCGGCATCGCGGTCGAGACGCGGGGCGAGTGGGATTCCGAGGTCGGCCGCTTCGCCCGCATCCATGACCCCGAAGGCAATCCGATCGAATTGTGGGAGCCTTCGGCAGGCTCGTCGGCCATGGCGGATGAAGCCGGCGAAGGCTGACGATGTCCTGACGGCGATCAGCCGGCGAAACGCCCGGCAAGGTAGCCAAGCGCAAAGGCGATGATCAGCCCCGCGGCCACCGATAGGGCCAGCCGGCCGGGCAATGCTTGCAGGCCGATGCCTATCGGCGGGCGCGGGCCGTCGATGACGGGCTTGCCGCTTCCCACCCGATCCTGGCCGAGCGGCGGCATCTGTGGCAGCGCGGCGATATGGGCGGCGATGTCCTGCCAGGGGCGGCTGGTGTTTTCCGTGTCGCTGCCGGCGCGATCGAACAGATGCATGCGCTCGGCAAGTTGCATGACGGCATTGCGGAAGGCCGGATCGATTTCGAGGTCACGTTCGGCCCGCTCGCGGTCCCGTTCGTTCATCAGGCCAAGTACGTAGTCACTGGCCCGCGCAATGCGGTCGCCTTCTCCGGTCATCGCTGCGCCTCCCTCATCCCCCAAAACTCCTTCTACCAGTGCGGCGGCTTGGTGACCGGAACGTCCGGCGCCGTCTGCTCTTCCAGCGCGAGAAAGCGGCTGGTCAGCGCGTCGAGCTTCTTCTGGATGCGCTCGATCGTCTTCCACTGCTCCGCGATCTGGCCGGACAGCTCCTCGATGGTCTTGGCCTGTTCGGCGACGTGGATCTCCAGCGTCATCAATCGGTTGTCGGTCATGTCAATTTCCCTGGGGACCCTGCTCTCGCGGGCTTGAGTTGCACAACGGCGCCTGTCAATGGCGCATGCCGCGCGTGTTCGAAATTGACAAGCATGCCGGGATTTGTCGAGAGTGGGCGTCATAGCCGGCCAATTGGCAGGGGACAGGTGCCGTGCTAGTCATTTTGACCAAACGATAAAAAAATTATGGGAACGATCGCATGGCGGAAGCCGCAATCGAGCTGATCGGCATCAACAAGAGTTTTGGCGCCGTGCGCGCCAATCGCGACATCAATCTCGAGATCGCCCGCGGGACGATCCATGGCATCGTTGGCGAAAACGGCGCCGGCAAGTCCACGCTGATGTCGATCCTCTACGGCTTCTATCAGGCCGACAGCGGCGAAATCCGGGTCAACGGCAAGCCGGCTTCGATCAAGAGCTCCAACGACGCCATCGCCGCCGGTATCGGCATGGTGCATCAGCATTTCATGCTGGTCGACAATTTCACGGTGCTGGAAAACATCATCCTCGGCGCCGAGAGCGACGCGCTGCTCAAATCCTCGATCGCCAAGGCGCGCGCCGAGCTTGATCGGCTGGAGCATGAATACGGGCTGGAGGTCGACCCCGACGCGATCATCGAGGAGCTGCCGGTCGGCCTGCAGCAGCGCGTCGAAATCCTCAAGGCGCTCTATCGCGGTGCCGAAATCCTCATTCTCGATGAGCCGACGGGCGTGCTGACACCGGCCGAAGCCGACCATCTGTTCCGCATCCTCAAACAGCTCAAGGACCAGGGCAAGACGATCGTGCTGATCACGCACAAGCTGCGTGAAATCATGGCGATCACCGACACTGTTTCCGTCATGCGCCAGGGCACGATGGTGGCGACGCGCGTGACCAAGCAGACCACCGTCGAGGAACTGGCCGAGCTGATGGTCGGGCGCCGCGTGTTGCTGCGGGTCGAGAAGGGCGAGGCCAAGGCCGGCGAAGTCAAGCTTTCGGTCAAGAACCTCGTGGTGAAGGACCAACGCGGCGTCACCATGGTTGACGATGTTTCATTTGACGTGCGCGCCGGCGAGATCGTCGGCATCGCCGGCGTCGCCGGCAACGGCCAGTCTGAGTTGCTGGAGGCGATCTCCGGCATCCGCAAGGCGGTTTCGGGCAGCGTCACGCTGGACGGCAAGCCGATCGATCTGACAGGGGCCGCCGATCCGGCCGAATTGCGTCGGCGCGGGCTCGCGCATGTGCCGGAGGACCGGCATCACGTCGGCCTTGTGCTGGCCTTCGAGGAGCATGAGAATTCGATCCTCGGCTATCACGCGGACAAGCGCTACGTGAAAGGGCCGCTGCTCGACATCGACGCCATCGTCGCCGACGCCGAGGACAAGATCGCGAAATACGATATCCGGCCCGCCAATGCGCGCTTGAAGACCGCCAATTTCTCTGGCGGCAACCAGCAGAAGATCGTGCTCGCGCGAGAAATTGAACAAGATCCCGGGGTGCTCATCGTTGGCCAGCCGACGCGCGGCGTCGATGTCGGCGCCATCGAGTTCATCCACAAGCGGCTGATCGCCATGCGCGATCAGGGCAAGGCGGTGTTGCTGGTCTCGGTCGAACTCGACGAGATCCGCTCGCTTTCCGACCGCATCCTTGTGATGTTCGCCGGCCGTGTCGTCGGCGAGCGCGGACCGGATGCGAGCGAAGGCGAACTCGGCCTGCTGATGGCAGGTGTCGAGCAGAAAGAGGCAGCCGAATGAGCACACCTTATGCCAAGCTGCCGGCCTGGGCCGACTATGGCCTGATCCCGCTCATCAATCTTGCGGTCGCCTTTGCCGTCGCCGGCCTGGTGGTGTTGCTGGTTGGGGAAAATCCCTTGCGCGCCGCGGTCATCCTGGTGGAGGGGGCGTTCGGCCGCGGACAGGGCATCGCCTACACGCTGTTCTACGCCACCAATTTCATCTTCACCGGCCTTGCGGTTGCGGTGGCCATGCATGCCGGCCTGTTCAACATCGGTGGCGAAGGCCAGGCCTATGTCGCCGGGCTCGGTGTCGGCCTGGTCTGCCTGGCGCTCGACAGGGTCGTGCCCTGGTTCGTCACTTTCCCGTTCGCCATCGCCGGCGCCGCTCTCTTCGGCGCGGCTTGGGCCTTTATCCCGGCCTATCTGCAAGCCAAGCGCGGCTCACACATCGTCATCACCACGATCATGTTCAACATGATCGCGGCGAGCCTGATGATCTACATGTTGCGCGACGTGCTGAAACCGGAGGCGATGCAGGAGGTCAAGACACGCACGTTCGAAGCGGGCGCCCAATTGCCCCGGCTGAACTGGATCATCGAACTGTTCGGCGCCAAGATCCGTTCGGCGCCGTTCAACGTCTCCTTCCTGCTGGCCCTGGTCATGGCCTATCTGGTCTGGCTGCTGATCTGGCGAACGAAGCTCGGCTACGAGATACGCACCTTCGGCTTCAGCCAGAAGGCCGCGCGTTATGCCGGCATTTCGGAAGTGCGGGTGACAATCATCGCCATGCTGATTTCGGGCGCGCTCGCCGGCATGATGTCGATCAACGCGATCATGGGCGACCAGCACAGCGTCTATGTCGATCTGGCCGGCGGCGCCGGCTTCATCGGCATCGCCGTTGCGCTGATGGGGCGCGCGCATCCGGTGGGTATCATCCTGGCGTCGATCCTGTTCGGCATGCTCTATCAGGGCGGCGCCGAGCTCTCCTTCGAGATGCCGGCCATCAGCCGCGACATGATCGTCATCATCCAGGGTCTCGTCATCCTGTTCGCCGGCGCGCTGGAGCACATGTTCCGGCCCTATATCCAGACACTGTTCGCTTCGTTCAGTCCGAAATCGGTCGGCATGGCGGCGGTGAAGGGCGAGGGGGCCTGACATGGATTTCTTCAACATCGTCATCCAGACGCTGGACTCCACCATCCGTCTGTCGGTGCCTTTGCTTCTGGCCTGCCTGGCAGGGCTCTATTCCGAGCGGTCAGGCATTTTCGACATCGGCCTCGAAGGCAAGATGCTGGCCGCCGCTTTCGCAGGTGCCGCCGCTGCATCGGTCTTCCACTCGGCCTGGATTGGCCTCGGCATCGCAATCCTGATTTCGGTGTCGCTGGCCCTGGTGCATGGCTTCGCCTCGATCACCCATCGCGGCAACCAGATCGTCTCCGGCCTCGCGATCAACTTCGTCGCCGCCGGCTCGACCATTATTCTCGGCCAGGCATGGTTCCAGCAGGGCGGCCGCACGCCGGCTCTGGCGCCGAACGAACGGTTCGAGGCGATCACGCTTCCCGGCGCCGACGCCATGCGCGACGTGCCGATCATCGGACCGATCTATTCGGAGCTGATCTCCGGCCACTCGTTGCTGGTCTACGTCGCCTTCCTGGCGGTTCCATTCACCTGGTGGGTGTTGTTTCGCACCCGCTTCGGCTTGCGTCTCCGCGCCGTCGGCGAGAACCCGGCGGCGGTCGACACCGCCGGCATCTCGGTCACCTGGCTGCGCTACCGCGCGGTCATCTGCACCGGTATCCTGACCGGCATCGCGGGCGTCTATCTTTCGATGGTGCAGAGCGGCGGCTTCGTGAAGGACATGACGGCGGGCAAGGGTTACATCGCGCTTGCCGCGCTGATCTTCGCCAAATGGCGGCCGGTCAACGCCATGTTCGCCTGCCTGCTGTTCGGCTTCCTCGACGCGTTGGCGATCCGCCTGCAAGGAACGCCGCTGCCCATCATCGGCAAGGTGCCGGTGCAGTTCATGCAGGCGTTGCCTTATGTGCTTACCGTGATCCTGCTTGCCGGCTTCATCGGCAAGGCGATCCCGCCGCGCGCCGGCGGCGTGCCCTATGTGAAGGAACGCTGACCGATGTCGCATGACCTCTACCTCGCCGCCAAGGCGGCCATGGCCAAGGCCTATGCGCCTTATTCGAAATTCCCGGTGGGTGCAGCGCTGCGCACCGAGGATGGGCGCGTGTTTTCCGGCGCCAACATCGAAGTGGCGTCCTATCCGGAAGGCTGGTGCGCCGAGACGACCGCATTGGGCCATTACATCATGGGTGGCGGCGGCAAGATCGTCGAGATCGCGGTCATCGCCGAACGCATGGCCAAATGCTCGCCTTGCGGCGGTTGCCGCCAGCGGCTCGCCGAATTCACCCGGCCCGATACCAAACTCTATCTCTGCGACGAGACCGGCGTGGCCGAGACGGTGACCATGGGCGAGATGCTGCCCTATGGGTTCCGGGGCGACATCCTCAAATGAAGGACGCGATCGATCGCCTCGTCGAGCGGCTGGACGGTCTTGTGCCGAGTGCCGCGCTCGTGCTGGGCTCCGGGCTCGGCGGACTGGTCGATGAGGTCAAGGACGCCATCCGCATTCCTTATGCCGAATTGCCCGGCTTTCCGCAGAGCGGCGTGACCGGTCATGCCGGCGCGGTGGTGGCGGGACACTTCGCCGGCAAGCCGGTGCTGATGCTGGCCGGTCGGGCGCACTACTATGAACATGGCAATGCCGCCGCGATGCGCCCGGTCATCGAAACGCTGGCCGGCATCGGCGTGACGAAGTTGCTTTTGACCAACGCCGCCGGCTCCGTCGACCCGGACATGCCGCCCGGATCGGTGATGCTGATCGACGACCACATCAATTTCTCCGGCTCCAATCCGCTGTTCGGCGAGCCAACCGACAGGCGTTTCGTCGGGCTGACCGAGGCCTATGATGCTGGCATGCGGGCGGCGATCGAGCGGGCGGCGAAGTCGACCGGCACTGTCTTGCACAAAGGCGTCTACATGTGGTTCTCCGGCCCGTCCTTCGAGACGCCGGCGGAAATCCGCATGGCGCGCATCATGGGCGCCAACGCGGTCGGCATGTCGACCGTGCCGGAGGTGATCCTTGCCCGGTTCTTCGGCCTGCGCGTGGCGGCCTGCTCGGTCATCACCAATCTGGCCGCCGGCATGACCGGTGCGGAACTCTCCCACACCGAGACCAAGGACATGGCGCCGATCGGCGGAGCCAAGCTCGCCACGGTGCTGAAGAAGATGTTCCAGGACGGCTTGCTGGACGGGTGAGCCTTCATGCTGCCTCAGGAAATCATCCGCAAGAAACGCGACGGCTTCAGGCTGTCGGCTGACGAAATCGCTGCCTTCGTCGCCGGCATCACCATCGGCTCGGTCAGCGAGGGACAGGCGGCGGCGCTGGCCATGGCCGTCTTCTTCAACGGCATGAGCCGGGAGGAGGCGGTGGCGCTGACGCTCGCCATGCGCGATTCCGGCGACGTGCTCGACTGGTCCGACCTGCCGGGCCCGGTCACCGACAAACACTCCACCGGCGGGGTTGGCGACAATGTCTCGCTGATGCTGGCGCCGATGGTGGCGGCCTGCGGCGCCTATGTACCGATGATCTCGGGACGCGGTCTCGGCCATACCGGCGGGACATTGGACAAGATGGATTCGATCCCTGGCTATATCAGTCAGCCAGATGTCGCTCTGCTGCGCAAGGCGGTACTCGAGGCGGGTGCGGCCATCATTGGCCAGACCGGCGATCTCGCCCCCGCCGACCGGCGCCTCTATGGCATTCGCGATGTCACCGCCACGGTGGAGTCGGTGCCGTTGATCACGGCCTCGATCCTGTCGAAGAAACTGGCGGCCGGCCTGCAATCGCTGGTGCTCGACGTGAAGCTCGGCAACGGCGCCTTCATGGAAAAGTCGCGCGATGCGACGGCGCTGGCCACCAGCCTGGTCGAGGTGGCGAATGGCGCGGGTCTGAAGACCAGCGCGCTGATCACCGGCATGAACGAGCCGCTCGCTTCCGCCGCCGGCAATGCCGTCGAAGTCTTGAATGCGGTCGATTTCCTGACCGGCCGTTATCGCGACAAGCGGCTGGAAACGGTGGCGCTGGCGCTGGCCGCGGAAATGCTGCAGTCGGCGGGTCTCGTTTCGTCCAATCAGGATGGCATGCAGCGCGCCACTGAGGCGCTGGCCAGCGGCCGGGCGGCGGCCGTGTTCGGCCGTATGGTCAGGGCGCTCGGTGGGCCGGCCGATTTCGTGGAAAAGCCTGGAAAATACGTGCCCGTGGCGCCGGTTCAGTTCCCGGTGAAAGCCCCGCGCAGCGGTTTCGTCACCGGTATCGCGACCCGCGACATCGGTCTTGCCGTGGTGACCCTGGGCGGCGGCCGCATCCGCCCACATGACAGCATCGACCACACGGTCGGGCTCACCCGGCTCCTGCCGGTCGGTTCCGAAGTGCGCATCGGCGAAGCGCTGGCGCTTGTCCATGCCCGCTCGCAAGGTGACGCCGAGATAGCCGCCGCCGCAGTGATTTCGGCCTATACGATCGGTCCCGCCAAGCCGGCCGGCGAAAAGGCGATCATTCGAAGGATCGCACCGCGCGCCTGACGCCGACGGCGCTATTGCGCCATCATCAGCGCGCCATTCTCGACCGTGTATTTGTCGAGCCGTTTCAGGAAGCTCATGCCGATGAGGTTGGTTCCGAGCGACCTGTCGTCGATGATGACGGCGTCGACATCGTCGAGCGCGATCTTGCCGATCTGCAGGCTGGAGAGGCGAACCAGCGCCACCTTGACCGGGCCGTTGGCAGTGTTGACCTGATGGTTGAAATCGGCCGGGCCGACGGAGACGCCGACGCGGCGCGCCGTCGAGGCGTTGAGCGCCACCAATGTGGCGCCCGTGTCGACCATGGCGTCGACCTGACGACCGTTGATCTTGAAGCTCGCCAGGAAATGCCCAGTCGCATTGGCCTCGATCAGCACCTTGCGGCCCAGCGGCTGTTGCGGCGCGGAGTTTGCCGTTGCCTGAGCGGCAGGCGAGGAGATGTTCTGGACCGGCGCGTTGGAGCCGGTTCCCAACAGCCGCTCGAGCAACTGCGGGTTTGCCTGAAAGATGCTGGGTATGGCGGCGGAACCGCCGGCGAAGATACCCAGGATGACCAGTTTACGCAGCATGAAACGCCCCTATGCGAGGCGCACCCTAAGCCGTCTTGGTATTCGACGCTTTAATGCCGGCCCGTGAATGCGTGCCTTGGCGTTGAAACCGCTGGGCTGCGTAAACGAAGGGTAAAGGCAGCCTATTTGGTGCCGAACATACGGTCGCCGGCATCGCCGAGGCCGGGCAGGATGTAGCCCTTCTCGTTGAGCTGGCGGTCGATGGAGGCGGTGTAGACCGGAACATCCGGATGGGCGCTGGTGAAACGCTCGATGCCCTCGGGCGCGGCAAGCAGGCACAGGAAGCGGATGTTGGTGGCGCCGCGCTCCTTCAACTTGTCGATGGCCGCGATCGCCGAATTGGCGGTGGCAAGCATCGGGTCGACGACGATGATGAGGCGGTCGGCGAGGTCGCTTGGCGCCTTGAAGAAATACTCCACCGCCTGCAGCGTCTCGTGGTCGCGATACAGGCCGATATGGGCGACGCGCGCCGCCGGCACCAGATCGAGCAGCCCTTCGAGCAAGCCGTTGCCGGCGCGCAGGACCGAAGCGAAGACAAGTTTCTTGCCTTCCAGCGTGGGGGCTTCGATCGTCTCGAGCGGGGTCTCGATGGTCGTCTTAGTCAGTTCGAGATTGCGGGTCACCTCATAGCCGAGCAGCAGCGAGATCTCGCGCAGCAGCCGCCGGAAGGAAGCCGTCGAGGTATCCTTGTTGCGCATGATGGTCAGCTTGTGCTGGACAAGCGGATGGTCGACGACGGTTACGCCCTTCATGGTCTTCTCCTCGATGCTTGGAAAAGACCCTAGCGGCTATGGCTTGGCCGATAAACGCCCAAGCCTGCTGGAACCACAGTTTTTGCGGGCGTTCAGCGCGCGCCGGCCTTGTCCAGCCGTGCGATGAGAGTGGCTTTGGTCTTCTTGTCGACGAAGGCAGCCTCGATCGCGGTACGGGTCACGGCGGTCAGCGCCTTTTCGTTCATGCCGAAATGCTCGGCCGCGATGTCGTATTCGCGCTTCAGCGAAGTCCAGAAATAGGGCGGGTCGTCGGAGTTCAGCGTCACCTTGCAGTCGGCGGCCTTCAGGGCCGGAAAGGGATGTTCGGCGAAACTGTCGAACACCTTGAGCGCGATGTTGGAACCCGGGCAGCATTCCAGAACGACGCCTTCGTCGGCGATGCGGCGCACGAGGTCTGGGTTTTCGATGGCGCGCACGCCATGGCCGATGCGGGAGGGGCGGATATGGTCGAGAGCCGCCTGCACGCTTTCCCAGCCCATCAGTTCCCCGGCATGGATGGTGATGCCAAGGCCGGCCTCGCGCGCGATCTCGAAGGCCCGCACATAGTCCTCGAAGTCGCCCATGCGCTCGTCGCCGGCAACACCGAAACCGGTCACCAGCGGGTGGTTGCATTTGGCGGCGAAACGGGCGGCTTTCTCGATCGCCTCGACGCCGACATGGCGCACGCCGGTGACGATCATGCGCCCTTCGATGCCGGTCTTGGCCTTGGCGCGCACCATGCCTTCGCCGAGCGCGTCGGTATAAGCCTTGGGCGACAGGCCGGCGCGGATGGCATGATCGGGCGAGGTGAAGACCTCTGAATAGATGGCGCCGTCGCGCGCCAGGCTGGTCAGATAATGTTCGGCCAGCAGGACATAATCCTCCTCGGTGCGGAAGAGATCGGCGGAGAAGTTGTAGGCGGCAAGAAACGAGGTGAAGTCATGCCACACGAAAGACCCGTCGCGGATGAAGGGCGAGGGGTCCTTGCCATATTTCCGCGCCTGCTGGATGACGAGTTCGGGCGCCGCCGCCCCTTCGACATGGCAGTGCAATTCGGCTTTCAAGATCATGAGGCATTCCTGTGAACGGGCCGGCCGGCGCGGCCGAACACCGCGCCTTTGACAATAGCGTCGCGTATCTCGATCGGCTATGGTCCGGCCGATTTTATGGCGGATCGAAAAGATGTCAGTTGAGAGAACCACTGCGGCCGGTGGCATGGAGACCTCCTACGGCTTCAGGCAGGTGGGCAGCGGCGAGAAACAGCCGCTGGTCAACGAGGTGTTCCACAAGGTCGCCAAGCGCTACGACCTGATGAACGACCTGATGTCGGCCGGCATGCACCGGTTGTGGAAGGACGCCATGGTCGCTTGGCTCAATCCACCGAAGCGGCCGGGCTGGAAGGTGCTGGATGTGGCGGGCGGCACCGGCGATATCGCATTCCGCATCATCGACGCCAGCCAGGGTCAGGTGCATGCCACCGTGCTCGACATCAATGGCTCGATGCTGGCCGTCGGTCGTGAGCGGGCGGAAAAGCGCGGGCTGGCGGCGAATACGGATTTCGTCGAAGCCAATGCAGAGGAACTGCCCTTCGCCGACAACTCCTTCGACGCCTATACGATCGCCTTCGGCATCCGCAACGTGCCACGCATCGAAGTTGCGCTTGGCGAGGCATTCCGGGTGCTGAAGCCCGGCGGGCGGTTCCTGTGCCTCGAATTCTCCGAGGTTGAGATGCCGTTGCTCGACAAGGTTTATGAGAGCTGGTCGTTCAACGCCATTCCGAAGATCGGCAAGGCCGTGACCGGTGACGGCGAGCCATACGCCTATCTGGTCGAATCCATCGCCAAGTTCCCGAATCAGCAGAATTTCGCCGCCATGATCGGCGCGGCCGGTTTCGAACGCGTCAGCTTCCGCAACTATACCGGCGGCATTGCCGCCGCGCATTCGGGCTGGAAGCTTTGAGGCAGGTGCGTTCATGAGTTCGGTCGGCGCTGCATTCCGCCTCGTTCGGGCCGGCTGGGTGCTGGTGCGCGAGGGCGTCGTCGCGGCGATTCCCGGCGACCAGCTTTCCGGCCTGCCTAAATTCGGCTGGCGGATGGCGCGGCTGTTCACCCGCCGCCGGGCGTTGCGGGAAGGCAGAAGCGATCGCATGGCGCATGCGGTGGCCCGCCTCGGGCCGTCTTACGTCAAGCTTGGGCAATTCCTGGCCACGCGGCCGGATGTGGTCGGCAACGACATCGCGCTCGATCTTGCGCTGCTGCAGGACAAGATGGGAACCTTCCCGCAATCGCAGGCCATTGCCGCCATCGAGTCTTCGCTCGGCCGGTCGCTTTCCGACCTCTATGCACGTTTCGACGAACCGGTAGCTGCCGCCTCGATCGCGCAGGTGCATGAAGCCGAAGCGTTGCTGGAAGGGGTGCCGACCAGGGTAGCGGTCAAGGTGATCCGACCTGGCGTGCGCAGGCGCTTCCATCACGATCTCGAAAGCTACTTCCTCGCCGCGCGCCTGCAGGAAAAATACATCCCGTCGTCGCGGCGCCTGCGCCCCGTAGAAGTGACGGAGACGCTCGCCCAGACCACCAAGATCGAAATGGACCTGCGTCTCGAGGGTGCTGCGCTTTCCGAACTCGGCGAGAACACCAAGGCCGATCCCGGCTTCCGCGTGCCTTCGGTCGACTGGGAGCGCACCGGCCGCGACGTGCTCACCATGGAGTGGGTCGACGGCGTCAAGATGAACGACATAGCGGGGCTGGCCGCCGCCGGCCACGACCTCAAGGCGATCGCCGCCAATCTGATCCAGTCGTTCCTGCGCCATACGCTGCGCGACGGCTTTTTCCACGCCGACATGCATCCGGGCAATTTGTTCGTGGAAGCCGATGGCACCATCGTGGCGGTCGATCTCGGTATCGCGGGCCGCCTTGGCAAGAAGGAGCGCCGGTTCCTCGCCGAAATCCTCTACGGCTTCATCACGCGCAACTATCTGCGCGTCGCGGAAGTGCATTTTGAGGCAGGCTACGTGCCGCACAAGCACGACGTTGCCGCCTTCGCCCAGGCGATCCGCGCCATCGGCGAACCGATCCACGGCCAGCCGGCCGAAACCATCTCCATGGCGAAGCTCTTGACGCTGCTGTTCGAGGTGACCGAACTGTTCGACATGCAGACGCGCCCGGAACTGGTGCTTTTGCAGAAGACCATGGTGGTGGTGGAAGGCGTGGCCCGCACGCTCGACCCGGCCTTCAACATGTGGAAGACCGCCGAGCCGGTGGTGGGCGACTGGATCCGCTCCAATCTCGGCCCGCGCGGCATGCTGGAAGATGCGCGCGAAGGCGTCGGCGCGCTGGTTTCGCTGGCCCGGCAGGCGCCTGACCTCGCGGCGCGCGCCGAGCGGCTGTCGCGCGAGATTGACCTGATGGCCGAACATGGCCTGCGGTTCGACGACGCAACCGCCAAGGCGATCGGCAAGGCGGAAGCCCGCCACACACGGTCGGGCCGCGTTGCGCTTTGGGTGATCGCGCTGACCTTGATCTTCATTGCCTGGAAGCTAATCTGACAGCATTGCTGTTGAGAGCAAAGCATGACCCTTTCCGGAAAACGCATCCTGCTTGTCATCGGTGGCGGCATCGCCGCCTACAAGTCGCTGGACCTGATCCGGCGGCTGCGCGAGCGGGGTGCCGCGGTGCGCTGCGTGATGACGGCGGCGGCGCAGCAATTCGTCACCCAGCTCTCGGTCGGCGCGCTGTCGGCCGACCATGTCTTCGCCGATCTGTTCGATCGCCAGGATGAGCACGATGTCGGCCATATCCGGCTGTCGCGCGAGGCCGACCTCATCGTGGTCGCGCCGGCGACCGCCGACCTGATGGCCAAGCTTGCCAATGGTCACGCCAACGACCTCGCCTCCACGGTTCTGCTCGCCACCGACAAGAAGGTGCTGATGGCGCCGGCGATGAATCCCAGGATGTGGGCGCATCCGGCGACGCGGCGCAACCACGCTACGCTCGTCAAGGACGGCGTCAGTTTTGTGGGGCCTACGAAAGGCGAGATGGCTGAAAGCGGCGAAGCCGGCGAGGGCCGCATGGCCGAGCCGCTGGAGATCGTGGCGGCAATCGAGGCGCAATTCGACAGCCGGCCGAAGCCATTGGCCGGCAGGAAGATCATCGTCACCTCCGGGCCGACGCATGAGCCGATCGATCCGGTGCGCTACCTCGCCAACCGTTCGTCCGGCAAGCAGGGGCATTCGCTGGCTGCCGCCCTGGCCAAGCTTGGCGCCGAAGTGCATCTGGTCTCGGGTCCGGTCGCCATCGCCGATCCGGCGGGCGTGGCAACGGTCCATGTCGAGACAGCGCGGCAGATGCAGGCAGCCGTGGAAAGCCTGCTACCGGCCGATGCGGCGGTTTTCGTCGCGGCGGTGGCGGATTGGCGGACAGCGGGTTCCGCCGAAGAGAAGATCAAGAAGGTGGCCGGAGAGGGGCCGCCGGCACTGCAGATGGTGGAGAACCCCGACATTCTCGCCGGTGTGGGCCACCATGCGAAGCGGCCATATCTGGTGGTCGGCTTCGCTGCGGAAACGCAGGATATTTTGAAGAATGCGGCTGCCAAACTCAGCAAGAAGGGCGCTGACTTCATTGTTGCCAACGACGTCTCGCAAGACAGTGGCATCGGCCCCGGCGGCGTCATGGGCGGCGACCGCAACCGGGTGCGCATCGTCTCGAAATCGGGCGTCGAGGAATGGCCGGAACTCAGCAAGGAAGCCGTCGCGGCGCGCCTTGCCGAGCTGATCGCGGAACGCCTGAAAACGACGGTCGTCTAGCCTCGCCCGCACGAGGGGCGGGTTTCGCGGCTCCAGCCAAGCGGACTGCCACGCAATGGTCGGGCCGGGCGAAGACGCCCGACCCTCGCGCTCAACTTTTACTTCAGCGAATGCTGCAGCTCGAGCGAAGTCACGGCGGCAGCGACATTGAGGCCGGTCTGCGCCTGTACCGAGAGCGGCTGCAGCGCGTAGGAGTTGTCGAAGCCGCCGACCAAAACGTTGAGGCCGCCGCCGGTGACGACGCTCGCTTCGGCGTTGACGCCGAAATACTTGCCGGCCAGAGCACCTGAATCGTAGCTGCTCGATGCCGCCAGAACCGCCCAGGACAACTGGCCCTGATGGGTCATGCCGAGATCGACGCCGAGTTTCGAGATGACGCCGGTGTAGAGTTCGGACTTGCGGCTGTTATAGGGGCGGAAGGTGCAGGTGACGCCCTTGTTCGAGGCGATGATGTAGGACTGACCGCCATCGATGACGCAATCGAGGACGCCGAGTTCCAGCTTGCCGGCATGAGCCGGGGCCGCGAAGGCGAGCGTTGCCAGTGCGGCGGAAATGACGAGCTTTTTCATGGGGACGGGTCCTTCCAATGTTCCATGCCGGATAACGGTCCAGCGCGCGCAGCGTTCCAGAAAACCATGGCGCGACAGCGGCAAGGTCGGAGCGTGGTCAAAATAGGAGATGGCCGTTGCTCATCGGCAACGGTGAAACAGCAACGGCTCAGCCGGCGCTGCTCACTCTGGAGAGGCCGTCCTTGGCCGGCTGGTAGGTTGGCGCCAGTCGCGCCGCCTCGCGATAGGACTTGGCGGCCTTGGCCTTGTCGCCGCGCCGTTCATAGATCAGGCCCTGGTTGGTCCAGGCTTCGGCGTTCTTGCCGTCGAGCTTGATGGCCATGTTGAAGTCGGCGAAGGCGTTGTCGTCCTGGTTGAGCGCCAGGTAGGAGAGGCCACGACCGTTATAGGGCTCGGAAGCGTCCGGCGACAGCGAGATGGCGGTCGAGAAATCCTCGATCGCGAGATTGTGCTGGCCCTGGGTCTGATAGATCAGGCCGCGATTGTGATAGGCGCGCGCGTCGGTGGTATCGAGCTGGATCGCCTTCTGGAAATCGTTGAAGGCGTCCTGCGTGCGGTTGGCCTTGCGGTAGAGGTTGCCGCGGCCGATATAGGCGGCGTCGTAGTTCGCGTTGATCTGGATGGCACGATTGTAGTCGGCAAGCGCCTTCTGCTGGTCGCCGATGAAACGGTAGATCAGCGCGCGGTTTGAATAGGCCTGGTAGAAATCGGGCTTCAGCTGGATCGCCGTGTCGAAGTCCTTCAGCGCGGCCTGGTATTTGCCGCCGCGGCCGAGCGCCGAGCCACGCACATTATAGGCTTCCGGGTCGCGCGGGTTGCGGTCGACGACTGACGACAGCGAGGAGATGTTCTCGCTCGATCCCTGCGCCTGGTCGATGGAGCCGAGCTCGCCGGTCGGGGTCGACTGGCATCCCGCGAGCGCCAGGCCCGACAGCAAGGCTGCTGTCAGAACGAGCCTGTTCACGGAGTTTCCACGCTCTGCGGTCAAAACATGCATCGGCTGCCGTATCCTCAATATCCGACGCCCGGCATTCCGGATCATCGCACCGGCCCCTATCCCGCAGTCCTGCGTATACAAATACCGGCTTGCGTCAAACAAAAAGGTGGCGGCGATTTCCATCGCGCCACCTTGGCTATCCTTCGAAAAGGACGAAAACTTGGCAGGATCAGCGCGGAGCGCGCGCTGCACCGGCGCCAGCAGGAGCCGGACGCGGGGTCGAGGGCAACAGGCCTTCGCGCTGAGCGCGCTTACGGGCCAGCTTGCGGGCGCGGCGCACGGCCTCGGCCTTCTCGCGAGCACGCTTCTCGGACGGCTTCTCATAGTGACCGCGCATCTTCATTTCACGGAAGATGCCTTCGCGCTGCATTTTCTTCTTGAGCGCGCGAAGCGCCTGATCAACGTTGTTGTCGCGGACGAGTACCTGCACGGGCGATCCTGTCTTTCAATTTGAAATCATTGGGCTATCGGCAATAGCCCTAAGCTTCCGCAGCGGCTTCCACCGCGAATTCTGGCGGCTGATAGCAGAATCGGGATGGAATGTCCACAGTTCAAGCGGAAAACTTGGTGCTTTCCGTGCGCCACGCCGGACACACGGAAAGCCGTTCCTCTTCTTATCCTGTTATCCGACCGCGCGCCACCGCCTCGTTAGGATCATGTCGAAGATGAGAACGAAAATCAGCGATGCGCCGACAAGCGGATAGATGGCGCCGCCAATGGCGAGGATGGTGACGACGCCGGCGAGCTTCCTGCGGTCGCCGGGCAGCGGCGGAACGCCGAGCCGCCCTATCGGCCGGCGTTTCCACCACATGATGGCCGCGCTGACCGCCAAAATCACGATGGCGATGCAGGCGGCAAGCAGCACATATTGATTGAGGGCGCCATATTGCTGGCCGAGATGCACATTGATGCCCCATTCCATTGCCTTCGCGCCCGGCCCGTAATCGGCATAGCTCAAATCGATCAATGGCTTGCCGCTATACTGGTCGAGGTGGACAACGCGCTGCTTGTCGAGATCGTCGGGGTAGACGGAGCCGGTATAGACGCCTTCGGCGGTCGTCGGGATGTTGACGGCGTAGCCTGGCGCCAGCCCAAGCCGATCGAAGGTCTTCATCGCTTGGTCGACGGAGATAGCAGCGGTTCCGGACACCGAGGATAGCGGGACTTCCGCCTGCTGGAGCGACCAGCTGGTCTGGCCGAGATGGTTCATGTGCTCGTCGGACATTGGCACATTGACCCTCAGGCCGGTGGGGTAGCCGAAATTGCTGCCATTGGCCCACTCGTTCACCTTGTCTCCCCAGAAGACGGACCAAGGCATGCCGGTGATGGCGAGGAACAGGATTACCGCGCCGACGAAAATGCCGGTCACGGCATGGAGGTCGCGCCAGAAGATGCGCTGGCTGGGTGCGCCGCGTACGCTGACCACGCCGCCGCGGCCCTTGCGAGGCCACCACAGATAGATGCCGGTCGCCACAAGGAGGATTGCCCAGCCGCCCGCTATCTCGATGGCGGTCCGGCCGATGGTTCCGAAAAAGCTCAAGCTGTGAAGATCGCGGACGAAGGTCATGATCGTGCCCTTGTCCGGCAAGGTACCAAGCACCGCGCCCGAATAAGGGTTCACATAGACCGCCAGCTTTTCGCCGTCGGTCTTCTTCACGGTTATCTCGGCCGATGAGGTTGGGGTGGCCGGTGTCGTGAATTTCACCGCTGTGCCCGGAACGCGCGCGATGGCGGCTTCGATCATCGCCGACGGGGTCGCCGTGGTCGCGGCGACCTCGACACGCTTCAGATCGGCGTGGACGAGGGCATCGATCTCATCGCGGAAGAGATAGAGCGCGCCGGTGACGGCGAGCGTGATCAAAAAGGGCAGCACAAGCAGCCCCGCATAGAAATGCCAGCGCCAAACAGCGCGGTAGAGGTCGGATGCATTGGTAGGGCTGGCCGGACGCGCCGCCTGCCTGAGAGCAAGATCAGTCATGGTCTTTCACCGAAATGGAGGAATGGTTCGACGGTCCCGCACCGGCACGTCAAAAGACGCGGCGACCGCGGAACTGTCGTTGGTTCTCGTCAGTGAAAGGGTGCGGGCGGTCCCCGGGCGTCGAACGCAAGGTCGCGAACGGAAGGCAGACGGCCGTCTTCATTCGGGACATTGAAGTGGAGATCGCGATATGCTGGCGGCGGCGCAAGCAGCGATGCCGGTGTGGTCGTGGGGACCGCGATCAGCCCCGCCGATATCTGGCACAGGCTTCCACAGGGACAAAGGTTCTTCTGGTGGGTATTGGATGGGTTTGGCGGTGCATCGCCCGACGGCGCGCAGATGACAAAGCCGGCATCGTCGAACGCCGCCGCCATCGCCCCGGAGGAAAAGCCGGAGACCAATGCCTGGATGACGATGAAATAGACGAAGAGCGCGGCAACGATGTTCCGCGTCAGCCTGTCTTTCAGAGCGCCCCTCATCTCCTCCATGGACGAGGTGAATAGCGGGAGACGCCGCGCCTGTCACCGCGACAGGCTGTAGCTGGCACGGGCTGGGTGCATGGCCTCTCTTGTCCGGCGAAAATATCTCGAAGTCTCACCCCTTCTCCAGCATTGGCCGGAGAAGGGATGAATTCAGGGAAATTGAGATCGATTGGAGCTCAGGTGCGGTTGATGGAGACGCCGCCGTCGGCGAACAAAGCCGTGCCGGTGGTGAAGGACGATGCGTCCGAAGCGAGATAAAGCGCCGAGCGGGCGATCTCTTCGGGGCGGGCGATGCGCTTCAGCGCATGCAACCCCTCGACGAAAGCACGTTCATCGGCGGTCTTGAAGGTCGCCGCCGGCGTGTCGGTACCGCCCGGCAGCAATGCATTCACGCGGATGCCTTCGCGTCCGTATTCGGCGGCGAGCACCTGGGTCAGGCCGACCAGGCCGGCCTTGGCGGCGGCGTAGGCGGCCATGCCTGGCATGCCGGCGGTGACGCCGACAAAACTCGAGGTGAAGATCAGCGAGCCGCCACCACGCGCCAGCAGCGCGGGGATCTGATGCTTGGCGGCGAGGAAGGCACTGGTCAGATTGGTGTCGAGGACGTCTTCCCAGGTTTTGCGCGGCATATCGGATACCGGGCCCATCGGGCCGACGGCGCCGGCATTGTTGAAGGCGACATCCAGTCCGCCGAAGCGGGCCTGCGCCAGTTCAACCAGAGCCTTGGCATGGGTTTCGTCATTGACGTCGCCGGCAAGGGCGACGGCCTCGCCACCTTCCTCGGCGATTTCGGCGACGAGCGCATCGAGCTCGGCCTGCCGGCGGCCGGCGACGATGAGCTTGGCGCCTTCGCGGGCAAAGAGCAGCGCGGTGGCGCGGCCGATGCCTGAAGACGCGCCGGTGACGATGGCGACCTTGTTGGTCAATGCGAGCATATGCTTGGTCCTTTCCAGAAGTGGATGGCGCTTGCTCGCAGATCGATGGAAGGCGAACCACCCGAAACGCGCCGGATCTGATGCCCCTTGCTGCCGAATGAAAGTCAGGTTATCGAAAACCTCTGAAAACATGCGGGTGGACGCGCCACCCTTTTCAAATGACTCCCCAAAAAATGATCGAGAGGTTGCTCGAACCCGAGTTCGAGGACGTGAGCAAATTAATCTGGGATGTCTACGGCCAATTCTACGACGGATTTCCGATTGCGAACCTTCGGCCCTTGATTACTTCGCCGTCTGAGGAGGTGCTGCGGCGAGGCGCTTTTCTAGCCAATGAACTTGGTTGGAAGGTGAGGGCGCTGACGCAGGAAATAGCTGCGCTTCTGGATTGTTCCAATTCAGGCATTCGCTTTTATGCGATTGGGGCTCTAACTGCTTGTACTACGCCAGAAGATGGTGAGGTTTTGGGAAAGCTACTTCAGCATCTCGAAGACCCCGACAGTGGTGTCCGATGGCGTATGGTTGAGTTTGTTCGCTTGGCTGGTTCCAAACAATTTTCAGCAGCGATCAAAAATGCGGCATTGCAGCGGCCTGACTCGATTTATACTGAAATCAGCAAAGTCATCAGATGGTCTATGCCTGTGTCGGAGGCTCAAGTTCGAGGGTTGGCAAACCACTCAGATCCAGGGGTCCGTTTACTTGCGGCAGGTATCGCCTTGAGACCGCGCAAGATCATAGATGAAAAGTTCGCCGAGATTGTCTTGGAAGCCGGTGAGCCCGAACTAAGTGATCTGATTTCGCGAGCGTTTCAACACCACGCGATACCTATCGACGCCGAATTCGGGCGAGTTGAGAAATCCAGGCTAAAAGACTGAAGTAGTCATGTCTCTTGCATCGTTCGTGTTGGATTTTCGAGTGAAGGCACGGCACAAAACGGCAATTGCCGTCGCAAACAGCGCTGGGATGGCAGCCATGTTTCGCTAGTGATACACCTCGCGCGTCGGACGCCCGATTGCCCATACGCGAGGCTAGGTAACGTGAAAAAATATTCGGTATTCGCCATCGCCCGCGAGGCCATGCGCGGCCACAAGGGCTGGGAGGAGCAATGGCCCTCGCCGGAGCCGAAAAAGAGCTATGACATCATCATCGTCGGTGCCGGCGGGCATGGGTTGGCCACTGCCTATTATCTGGCCAAGGAACATGGCCTGACCAACATCGCGGTGCTGGAAAAGGGCTGGCTCGGCGGCGGCAACACTGGCCGCAACACCACCATCATCCGCTCCAACTATCTCTATGACGAGAGCGCCGGCATCTACGACCATGCCGTGAAGCTGTGGGACGGCCTGTCACAGGACCTCAACTACAACGTCATGTATTCGGCGCGCGGCGTGATGATGCTGGCGCACAACGTGCACGACGTCCAGGTACTGAAGCGCCACGTCCATGCCAACCGCCTGAACGGTATCGACAATGAATGGCTGACGCCGGAAGAGGCGAAGGCCTACTGCCCGCCGCTCAACATTTCGCGCAACGCGCGCTATCCGGTGGTGGGCGCCACCCTGCAGCGCCGGGGCGGCACCGCCCGTCACGATGCAGTCGCCTGGGGTTATGCCCGTGGCGCGGCGGCGCGCGGCGTCGACATCATCCAGAATTGCGAGGTTACCGGCATCCGGCGTGGCGCCGACGGCGCGGTAACCGGCGTCGATACCTCGAAAGGCTTCATCGGCGCGCGCAAGGTTGGCGTCGTCGCAGCTGGCCATTCCTCGGTCATCATGCAGATGGCCGACGTGCGCATGCCGCTGGAAAGCTACCCGCTGCAGGCGCTGGTGTCGGAACCGGTCAAGCCGGTTTTCCCCTGCGTGGTCATGTCCAATACGGTGCATGCCTATATCTCGCAGTCCGACAAGGGCGAACTGGTGATCGGCGCCGGCACCGACCAGTATGTCTCCTATTCGCAGACCGGAGGCCTGCACATCCTCACCCATACGCTGGATGCCATCTGCGAGATGTTCCCCATGTTCACGCGCATGAAGATGCTGCGGTCCTGGGGCGGCATCGTCGACGTCACGCCGGATCGCTCGCCGATCCTGGCCAAGACGCCGGTCAAGGGGCTCTATGTCAATTGCGGCTGGGGTACGGGCGGTTTCAAGGCGACGCCGGGTTCGGGGCACGTCTTTGCGCACACCATCGCGCGCGACGAGCCGCATCCCATCAACGCGCCTTTCACCATCGAACGGTTCCGCACCGGCCGCCTGATCGACGAGGCGGCGGCCGCCGCCGTCGCGCACTGATGCAGACGCTGGCGGCGACGATGGCTGTGGCTGCGCCCTTCGTGTTGACCGGCGAGAAGGGGATGTTCCACCTTCCGCAAGCCAGCGAGGTTCGGCTGCAGGAGATCAATCGCGTCGCTCACGAGGATGACTGGCCGTTTTCGGTGCCGTCCGGTTTTCTCGCCTGTGTCTGGAGCGGTGGTCGTAAGACCGTTAGTTTCGTGGAAAAGCGGGAACACGACGGGGATGACACGCCAGCACTGCGCACCGTCATCATCTCCACGGACCCCTTTCAGGTCACCCTGTTGAACATGGCAAACCGCGACCTCTTCCAGCCGATGGATTCGGTAGAAACACTGATCAAGCGCGTGGCGCCCTTCGAAGCGCTCGGACAACGGCTTTGCGACCAGCCGCAAGGCGCGCGCATCGGCGACGGTGAATTATAGGAAACAGACAATGCTTCTCATCCGCTGCCCCTATTGCGAGGAAGAGCGTCCGGAACTCGAATTCCGTAACGCCGGCGAAGCGCATATCGCGCGATCGTCCGACATCGCCGCCGTCAGCGACGACGATTTCGAGAAGTTCTTCTTCATCCGCTCGAACACCAAGGGCATCATCTATGAGCGCTGGCGGCATGTGTATGGCTGCGCGCGCTTCTTCAACGCGGTGCGCGACACCGTCACCGACAAGTTCGTGATGACCTACAAGGCCGGCGAGCCGAAGCCTTCGAAACTGCCCGGAGTTTCCAAATGAGCGGCGCTTTCCGCATCAGCAATGCCGGCCGCCTAACGCCGGCCAAGACCGCCCGCTTCACCTTCGACGGCAAGGCTTTCACCGGCGTCGAGGGCGATACGCTGGCCTCGGCGCTTTTGGCCAATGGCGTTCATCTAGTCGGCCGCTCGTTCAAATATCATCGCCCGCGCGGTTTCCTGTCCGCGGGCGCGGAAGAGCCGAATGCGCTGGTCGAGATCGCCCGCGACGGCGCGCGCAAGACACCCAATGTGCGCGCCACCGTGCAGGAACTCTATGACGGGCTTGTCGCCAAGTCGCAGAACCGTTGGCCGTCATTGTCCTTCGACGTCGGCGCGGTCAACAACCTTGCCTCGCCCATGTTCTCGGCCGGCTTCTACTACAAGACCTTCATGTGGCCGAAGTCGGCCTGGAAGAATTTCTACGAGCCGAATATCCGTTCCGCCGCCGGCCTCGGCGTGGCGCCGGACCAGCCGGATCCCGACCACTACGCGTCCCGCTTCGCACATTGCGACGTGCTGGTGCTGGGCGGCGGCGCGGCGGGCCTTGCCGCCGCCTTGGCTGCGGCCGAGACGGGCGCGCGGGTCATCGTTGCCGACGAACAGGCGGAATTCGGCGGTGCGCTGCGCTTCGAAAGCGGCGCGCGTATCGAAGGTCAGGCCGGCTGGGCCTGGGCCCAGGGCGCCGTCGCCCGGCTGAAGGCCATGGACAATGTGCGGGTTCTGTCGCGCACGACCGCCTTCGGCTATTACGCGCAGAATTTCGTCGGCTTGGTGGAACGCGCCGGCGACCATCTCGCCAATCCTGGTCACGACCTGCCGCGCGAGCGGCTGTGGCAGATGCGCGCCAAGCGTGTCGTGCTCGCCACCGGCGCGATCGAGCGGCACATGGTGTTCGCCGACAATGACCGTCCGGGCGTGATGCTGGCTTCCGCCGCGCGCACCTATCTCAATCACTACGGCGTTGCGGTGGGCCGTAATGTCGGCGTCTACACCGCCAACGATTCCGCCTATGCGGCGGCGATCGACCTGAAGAAGGCCGGCGTTAATGTTGCCGCCATCGTCGACCTGCGCGATAACCCGTCTGGCGCCTTGATCGACCAGGCGCGGGCGGCTGGCATCGAGATCCACGACGGCCGTGCCGTCGTGCGCGTCGGCGGCAAGCTGCGCGTTTCGTCGATGACCGTGCAGCCGAAGAATGGCGGCGGCGAGCGCGCCATCGCCATCGACGCGCTGCTGATGTCGGCGGGCTGGACACCGTCGGTGCATCTTTTCTCGCAGTCGCGCGGCAAGGTCGCCTTCAACGAGGACAAGCGTTTCGTGCCCGGCACCTATGCGCAGGATTGCGTGTCGGTCGGTGCCTGCAACGGCACCGACGGCCTGGCCGCCTCGGTGGACGAGGGTTACGCAGCCGGCGTCAAGGCCGCGAAGGAAGCGGGCGGCAAGGCCGCCAAGGCAGCGAAACCCAAGGTCGAGGTTGGAGAGACATGGTCGCGCGGCATGCTCGGCTCGGCGCCCGGCGCCGGCCCGGACACCACGGTGAAGGCCTTCGTCGACTTCCAGAACGACGTTACCGCCAAGGACATCCGCCAAGCGGTGCGCGAAGGCATGCGCTCGATCGAGCATGTCAAGCGTTTCACCACCAACGGCATGGCCACAGACCAGGGCAAGACTTCCAACATGCATGGTCTGGCGATCGCCGCCGACATGCTGGGTAAGCCGATCCCCGAGGTCGGCCTGACCACGTTCCGCGCGCCTTATACGCCGGTGACTTTCGGCGCCATCGTCAACCACGCGCGCGGGCCGCTGTTCGACCCGACACGGCGCACGCCGATGCATGGCTGGGCCGAGAAGCACGGCGCTGTGTTCGAGGATGTCGGCCAGTGGAAACGTGCCTGGTATTTCCCGCGCGCCGGCGAGGACATGCATGCCGCCGTCGACCGCGAATGCGTGACCGTGCGCAAGACCGCCGGCCTGTTCGATGCTTCGACGCTCGGCAAGATCGAAGTGGTCGGGCCGGACGCGGCGAAATTCATGGAGCTGCTCTACACCAATCCGTGGGAGAAGCTGGAGCCAGGCCGCTGCCGCTATGGCATCATGCTGCGCGAGGACGGTTTCATCTATGACGACGGTGTCGTCGGGCGCTTGGCGCCGGACCGCTTCCATGTGACGACGACCACCGGCGGTGCCGCTCGCGTCATGAACATGATGGAGGACTACCTCCAGACCGAATTCCCGCATCTCAATGTCTGGCTGACCTCGATTTCCGAGCAATGGGCGGTCATCGCGGTGCAGGGGCCGAAGTCGCGCGACATCATCGCTCCGCTGGTCGAAGGCATCGATATGTCGGACGAGGCGCTGCCGCATATGTCGGTGCGCGAAGGCAAGATCTGCGGCGTGCCGACCCGGCTGTTCCGTATGTCGTTCACCGGCGACCGCGGCTTCGAGGTCAACGTGCCGGCCGATTACGGCCAGGCGGTTTGGGAAGCGTTGTGGGCCGAAGGCCAGAAGCACGGCGCCTCGGCCTATGGCACCGAGGCCATGCATGTGCTGCGCGCCGAGAAGGGTTACATCATCGTCGGCCAGGACACCGACGGGACCGTGACGCCGAACGACGCCGGCCTCGACTGGGCGGTCGGCAAGAAGAAGGCCGATTTCGTCGGCATTCGCGGTATGATGCGGCCAGACCTCGTTGCCAAGGGCCGCAAGCAGCTTGTCGGCCTCAAGACCAAGGATCCGAAAGTGGTTTTGGAAGAGGGCGCGCAGATCGTCGACAATCCGAACCAGCCTGTGCCGATGAAGATGCTGGGTCACGTCACCTCGAGCTACTGGTCGCAGAATTGCGGACGCTCGATCGCACTGGCGCTTGTCGCCGGCGGGCGCGATCGCATGGGCGAAACGCTCTATGTGCCGATGCCCGACCGTGTGATTGAAGTCGAAGTCACCGGTATGGTGTTCTTCGACGAGAAGGGGGAACGCCTCAATGGCTAAGGCTGCCCAGAAAACCACAACCGCTCTGGCCGAACGGCATCCGGCACTTGCCGGCCGCAATGCCTCGGCGGCCCACGTCACGCTGACTGCGCTGGAGCCGGCCGAACGCATCTCGCTGCGCGCGCCGGAAGCCTCGCTGGCGGCGCTGTCCAAGGCGCTCGGGCTGACATTGCCGAAGAAGCCAAAGACCTCTGCCGCCAAGGATGGCCGCTTCGCGCTGTGGCTCGGGCCGGACGAATGGCTGGTCATCGACGAGACCGGGGCTGATCCGCTGGCCGATTGCGCCAAGGTCAAGCAGTTGCATTCCGCGGTCGGCGTCTCGCACCGCAATGTGGCGATCGCGGTCGCCGGTCCGGGCGCCGAGGCGACGCTGAACGCCGGCTGCCCACAGGACCTGTCGCTCGCTGCATTCCCGGTCGGCGCATGTTCCCGTACCATCCTCGGCAAGGTCGAGATCGTGCTTTACCGCACGGCCGAAGAAACCTTCCGCGTCGAGTGCTGGCGCTCCTTCTCGGATTATGTTTTCACTTTCCTGTCCGAGGCAGCACGCGACGCGGCAGCATAGGAACCATTGCCGGGCGGCGCCGTTCTGTCCCCAGAGCCCGTCATGGGCTTTGGATAGAGGGAGTTGCCCATGGCCGATCCGTCGAAATCCGCAACATCCGGGAAGCCGAAGAAGACGGCGGCGGTGCGCTCGTTCGAGAAACGTCGGCGCAGCGAGCCCAACCGCGAGGAAAAACTCGAGGAGGGGTTGGAGGATACGTTTCCGGCCAGCGATCCCATCTCGGTGATATCGACGTCGATCTCGGGCGCGCCGAGGCGCAAGAAGACATAGCACCTGATGACGCCATGGTTGGCGCAAGGCTGCGGCGGTCGTCAACGGCGCGTGCCTACGGTTTTCGACATGCAAAAAGGGCGGCTGGTTTAATCAGCCGCCCTTTTTGTTTGCCGTTCTCAACCAGACGGTTGGGGGAACCTTACTGGGAGATCGGCATGACCCACGGGCTGACGTCGATGCCGAGGCGCGGGCCGGCGGTGCCAGCCTTCGAGCCTGCCTTGTCGACCGAGCCGGTGGTGGCATAGTCGAGCTTGCCCTTCACGGTGGTTTCGGCGTGGGTGGCGGGAGCCTTGATCTGCTTGGTGGTGGCCTGGCCAGCGAAGGCGGTACCCGACAGGGCAACGAGGGTGGCGAGGGCAAGAGCTGTCGTTTTCATCGACTTTCTCCGGTTCAATATCTGAATTTCTATTTCCGTACATGTACGTTGCATCGTCCATGTATGCCCCTCTCAGCGGGATTTCAATGAAAAATCGTACGCGTACGGAAAATTTTTTGGACGCGACTTCTGGCGCGAACCAACCTTGCCGGCTTGCCTGGCTTCAACACATTGAAAGGGCTGGGTAAAAAATGGCGCTCGTCAAAATCGTGTCGGCGGGCTCGGTTTGTCGCAGGGCGGCAATTTCCGGCGACTAACGCCGATGCGTCAAAAAACAGACGCGGAAACGGGCAGTTTGCGGATTTCTCCGGCAGCCGGCTTGGCGTTGCTGCCTGCTTCCTGTCTCAGCAGGGCTTGGCCGGCTGGTCGCTTAACGCTTTGACTTCATCGCTGCTCAGTGCGGCGAGACTGAAGTCGCACATGCGCTTCACGAATGCCTGATGGTCGCCAAACGGGTAGAAGGGGTGGGTCACCAGCAGCGAGATGGTGCCGTGGCCGACAGCCCAAAGCATGGTTGCGATGGCATGCGGGTCGCCCTTCAGCCGGCCAGCAGCAACGCAGGCCTCGACACGGCTGATCAGCACGGCCATCGCCGGATTGTTGTTCTCCATTTCCTCGAATGTACGGCCGGCCGGCGGCTTCACCTTCTCGGTCATGAAGACGGTGCGGTATTCGTTGGGGTTGCCGAGGCCAAAGGCGGCATATTCGGTCATCACCGCGCGCAGCGCATCCATCGGATCGTCGGGCGCGTTCTGCTCGATGCGCTTGGCCAGCGTCTGGAAAGCGTCTTCGGCGAGCGCGAACAGGATGTCCTGCTTGTCAGCGAAATAGGAATAGACCGACATCGGCGCATAGCCGACCATCTTGGCCAGCTTGCGGATGGTCAGGCCTTCATAGCCTTCTTGCTGCACCAGCTTATGGGCTGCGGCCACAAGTTCGGATCGCAAGGTCGCTTTTTGTTGTTCGCGACGTGTTTGCGCAGTTTGCGGCAATCCTGTTGCCTTTCTCGCTCCCATTTCCCCTCTTTTTCAGTATATACTCAGTACGGTCATCCGCAAGTTATCGTTGGGGAATTACCGGCCGGGGTCTTTCTCAAATCGCGCCGACGCCACCGTCGACGGCGAGCGTGTGGCCCGTCATAAAGGTATTTTTGGGATCGGCCGCGAACAGCATCGCTTCGACGATCTCCGGGACTTCGCCCACCCGCTTCATCGGTACGCCGCGTGTCAGTTCCGACAGCGCCAGATCCTGCGGGGCGCCTGAGATCTTGACGAAATCGTCGACCATCTTCGTGCGGGTGTGGGCCGGGCAGATCGCGTTCACACGCACGCCTTTGGTGGCATATTCCGCCGCTGCCGATTTGGTCAGGCCGACCACGCCGTGTTTGGCTGCGGCATAGACGGACAGTTTCGGCGCACCGACCAGTCCGGCTACTGAGGCGATGTTGACGACCGTGCCACCCTTGCCGCGAGCCTTGAATTGCCGTTCCATCTGCGGCAGCTGATGTTTCATCGCGTAGAAGACGCCGAGCAGGTCGATCTCGAGGATGCGGCGCGCCTCGTCGGAGGGAACCTGCGGCAGGCGCACGAAGCTCTGGGCGATGCCGGCATTGTTGACGGCGATGTCCAGCCGGCCGAAGCGGTCGACGGCCAGTTTCACCAGCGCTTCGGAAAGGTCTTCGTCGGCAATATTGCCGGCAAGCGTGGCCGTCTCCGTGCCGAGCGTCGCGGCAAAGCGTTCCAGCGCGGCCCTATCGATATCAGACAGGATCAGCTTGGCGCCCTCGGCCGCGAAGCCTTTGGCTGCCCCCTGGCCAAGCCCACCGGTGGCGCCGGTGATCAGCACGGCAGCACCATCGAAACGGCCCATGATCACTTCTCTCCTTCGATCAGTCGCGCTGCCAGATGCGTCAGCAGTTTCACGGCGTCGGCATAGACCTTGGCCTTGGCAGGATTGGAGGCATTGCCGTCCAGCGCGCGCTTGTAGACACCCTGACAGATCGCCGCGAGCCGGAAGAAGGAGAAGGCAAGCAGGAAGGTCCAGTTGGCGATGCCGCCGAGTCCGCGCCGACGGCAATAGGCGGCGACATAGTCTTCTTCCGAAGGCAGGCCGACTGCCGCGCGGTCGATGCCGCCAAGGCCTTTGAAGCCGGACTGGTGCGGCAGGCGCCATTGCATGCACTGATAGGCGATGTCGGCGAAGGGGTGGCCGAGCGTCGACAGCTCCCAGTCGAGCAGCGCAATCACCTCAGCCTGGTCCTTGGCGAAGATCATATTGTCCAGCCGGTAGTCGCCATGCACAAGCGAGAGCCGGCCGTCATCGGCGGGCTGGTTCGCCTCCAGCCAGGCGATCAGCGCGTCCATCTCGCCATTGGTTTCGGTTTCGGAAGCGCGGTACTGGCTGGTCCAGCGTGCGAGCTGGCGCTCGAAATAGTTGCCGGGCCGGCCGTAATCGCCGAGGCCGACGGCCTCGACGTCGACATCGTGCAGGATTGCCAGTGTCGCGTTCATCGCGTCGTAGACCGCCGCTCGCTCACTGCTGGATGCTTCCGGCAAAGCCGGGTCCCAGAAGATGCGTCCGTCGACGAAGGCCATCAGATAGAACATGCGCCCGATCGGCGAATTCTCGTCCGAGAGATGCAACATCTGCGGCACCGGCACGCCGGTCCCGGCAAGGGCCTTCATGACGCGGAATTCGCGGTCGACCTGATGCGCCGATTTCAGCAACTGTCCCGGCGGCTTGGCGCGCAGCACGTAGCGGCCGCTTTTCGCGGTCAACAGATAGGTCGGGTTGGACTGGCCGGACTTGAACTTCTCGATCGCTCCCAGCCCTGAAAAGCCTGGAACTTCGCGCTCCAGATAAGGAGCCAGAAGGGCGGGATCGAGCGTGTTCGGATCGGTCATGCGTCCTGCGTTTCGGGTTCCACGAAGGTGAGTGTCAGCCAGCGCGCGGTCAATGCCGGCTTCAGCGAGCCTTCGATCTCGATGGTGACGTCATGGGAGGCCTGCACCCAGCCCGACGGGCGCGCCTTCACTTCGGCCAGCACGAAGCGGGTGCGGATGCGCGCGCCGGTCTTGACCGGGGCCAGGAAGCGGAGCTCGTCGAAGCCATGGTTGACGCCCATCTTGCCTTTGGCCAGCGGGGGCAAGGTCTCGAATGTCATCGCCGACAGCAGCGACAGGGTGAGGAAGCCGTGCGCGATGGTGCCGCCGAAGGGGGCTTCGGCCGCGGCCCGCGCGGGATCGCAATGGATGAACTGATGGTCGTCGGTGGCGTCGGCGAACTGGTCGATCATCGTCTGGGTGACGACGCGCCAGGGCGAAAGGCCGACTTCCTTGCCGACGCTGGCGAGCAATGTTTCGAGACTGATGGGTTGCACGGGCATCTCCTGGTGGCGGCGCGGCCGTCATTCCTTGAATAGGGTCAGGCCGTGCTGCACCGATTGTCCGCCATCGATCGGCAGGATCGCGCCGGTGACATAGCTGCCAGCCCGGCTGCACAAATAGAGCGTGGCGCCGCCAATGTCATCCGGCTCGCCGATGCGACCGATGGGAACATGGCCACCGACATGTTTCGCCTTCTCCTCGGTGCCGGTGGCGAACGCCGTCATGCGGCTCTGGAAGGGGCCTGGCGCAAAGGCGTTGACGGTGATGCGCCGCGCCGCCAGCTCGATAGCCAGCGTGCGGGTGAGGTGGTGAACGGCGGCCTTGGAGGCGGTGTAGGAATAGGCGTCATCGGCCAGCGGTTGCGTGCCCATCACCGAGCCCAGATTGATGACGCGCGCCGGATCGGCATCGGAGGCGGCCTTCTCAAGCAGCGGCAGCAGGTCGCGTGTCAGCTGGAACACCGCCGTCACGTTGACGCCGAACACCTTGGCCCAGGCATGATACGGGAAGGTCTCCAGCGGTGCGCCCCAGGAAATGCCGGCATTGTTGATCAATATGTGCAGCCGATCGGTGCGTGCCTTGACCGCTTCGACAAGGGCGGCAATACCGGCTTCGGAGGAGACATCGCCGGCAAAACCCTCTGCTTTGCCGAGTGCGCCAACTGCATTCAGCTCATCGGCGACCTTGGTGCAATCTTCGCCCTTGCGCGAGGCGATCATGACGGTGGCGCCGGCGCGAACGAGCGCGGTGGCGGCCATGCGGCCAATGCCGGTGGCGGCGCCGGTGACCAGGGCGATCTTGCCGGTTACCGAGAACATGTCGTCGAGGTAGCTCATCGGCCCTCCCTACAATCAGTCCGCTCGTCGCCGATGCTTCTATGAGTATCGAAAATCGGCATTCGGATTGACAACATACCGAGTAGTATGTTGAACTTCGCATGTTGTAAAGCCGGCAAATCGAGGGGCAATGGCAGCGAGACCGCACTTGGCGGAGCGGGAAGAGGAGGCCGGAGCCGTCGGTGGCACCATCGCCGCCGACGGCTCCCGCGCCGCGATCCTCGACGCTGCTGCCGCCTGTTTCATGGCGCGGGGCTATGCTGCCAGCTCCATCGACGATGTCGCCCGCAGCCTCGGCTCGACCAAGGGCCGCATCTATCATCACTATCCATCCAAGGGCGATCTGTTCGCGGACGTGTTTCGCACCGGCATGGCGATGAACTATGCCGCGATCGAGCCGGCGCGCCGCCTTGCCGGCACGGCGGTGGAACAATGGCGGCATATGGCGACGATCCATACGCGCCAGATGATCGTGACACGCAGCTATCAGCGCGTGGTGTGGGAAGGCGTCGAGCTTTATCTGCGCGGTGCGACCACGCCGGAGCAACGCGAGGAATTCGCGCGGCTGATGCAGGTTCGCAACGACTATGGCGCGATCTTCCGGCAGGTGATCGTGGCGGCGCGCCAGGCGGGCGCCATGCGCTTCGACGATCCCGGCATCACCGAACAGCTCATGTTCGTGTCGCTCAATTCTCCGCTGTTCTGGTACACGCCGCGCCCCGGCGAAACCAAGGATGACATCGAGGCGATCGTGGCGCAGGTCGTCCATTTCACCGCGCGTGGACTGGGCGTCGGGGAAGGGAACCTGTGATGGCCGACATGAATCTCGGCATGACCGAAAAGCTGAAGCCGATCCACGCCCAGGTCGCTGCCATGGTGCGCGACGAGGTGATGCCGCTCGACGAGGAGTTCCTGGCGGAGGTCGGCAAGGCCGGTGACCGCTGGGCCTATTCGAAACGTCAGACCGAAATCCTCGAAGGGCTCAAGGCCAAGGCGCGTGAGCGCGGCCTGTGGAACTTCTGGTTGACCGGCTCCGATCGCGGCTACGGGCTGACCACGGTCGAATATGCCTATCTGGCCGAGGAGATGGGCAAGGCGCATCTGGGTGCGGAGACCTTCAACTGCTCGGCGCCCGACACCGGCAACATGGAGGTGCTGGAACGCTACGGTTCGGCCGAACACAAGAAGGCGTGGCTGGGTCCCTTGCTCGAAGGCAAAATTCGCTCGGCCTATCTGATGACCGAGCCGGATGTGGCCTCCTCGGACGCGACCAACATTTCCATGCGTTGCGGGCGCGACGGCGGCGACTATGTGCTGAATGGCGAGAAATGGTGGGCTTCCGGCGCCGGCGATCCGCGCTGCGCGATCTATATCGTCATGGTGAAAACCGGCGGCGCCGGCGAGCCGAAGCACAAGCAGCACTCGATGATCCTGGTGCCGGCGGATACGAAAGGCGTCACCAAAATTCGCGCCATGCAGGTCTATGGCGATGACGATGCGCCGCATGGGCATATGCATCTGCGCTTCGACAATGTCCGCGTGCCGGCCACGAACATGATCTTGGGCGAGGGCAGGGGCTTCGAGATCGCGCAGGGCCGGCTTGGCCCCGGCCGCATCCATCACTGCATGCGCGCCATCGGTCAGGCCGAGATGGCGCTGGAATTGCTGTCGCGCCGCTCGGTGCGGCGTGAAGCGTTCGGCCAGCCGCTGGCCAGGCTCGGCGCCAATTTCGACATCATCGCCGAGTGCCGCATGGAGATCGAGATGGCCAGGCTGCTCTGCCTCAAGGCAGCCTGGATGATCGACCGGGGCGACGCGCGCGCGGCAGCTCCATGGATCAGCCAGATCAAGGTTGTGGCGCCGCGCGTGGCGCTGAAGGTGGTCGACGAGGCCGTGCAGATGCACGGCGCGCAAGGCATCAGCCAGGATACGCCGCTGGCGCGAGCCTGGACGCACCTGCGCACGCTGAGACTCGCCGATGGGCCCGACGCGGTGCATCGCCGCCAGGTGGCGCGCGAGGAACTGAAGAAATACACGCAGGAAAAGCTGTAAGGTCCGTTCAGGGCAAAATGCTCGATCCGGGAGGAGAGACATGAAAGCCGTCATCGCTCGTGCCTTCGCGCCGCTCGATCAGCTCGCCTATGGCGATTGGCCGGAGCCGGAAGCGAAAGGCGATGGCGTGGTGATCGCCGCCGAGGCGATCGGCGTCAACTATCCCGATGGCCTGCTGGTCCAGGGCCTCTATCAGATGAAGCCTCCGGTGCCGTTCGTGCCGGGCATGGAAGTGGCCGGGCGGGTGATCGCGGCCGGTTCGAAAGTGCAAAGCATCAAAGTCGGCGACCGGGTCGCCGCGCTGACCGTCATCGGCGGCTATGCGGAGAAGGTCGCGTTTCCCGAGACGATGGCGATGAAGCTGCCGGATGCGATGAGCGCGGCGGACGCCTGTGCGCTGATTTGCGGCTATGGCACATCCCATCATGCGCTCAAGCAGCGCGGCCAGCTCGAACAAGGCGAAACGCTGTGCGTTCTGGGTGCGGCCGGTGCCACCGGCGTTGCCGCCGTGCAGATCGGCAAGGCGATGGGCGCCAAGGTCATCGGTGTCGCCTCGTCGCCGCAAAAGCAGCGCATCGCCGCCGAGGCCGGCGCCGACATCGTGCTCGGCTACGACAATTTGAAGGACGCGCTCAAGGAAATCACCGGCGGCAAGGGCGTCGATGTCGGCTTCGATCCGGTTGGCGGCGATGCCTTCGAGGCACTGGCGCGCGCCATGGGCTGGAACGGACGGCTGCTCGTCATCGGCTTCGCGTCGGGCACCATCCCGAAACTGGCGGTCAACCTGACACTGGTGAAAGGTTTCTCCGTCGTCGGTGTTTATTGGGGCGATTTCACCGTTCGCGAGCCGCAGACCTATGCCGGCAACATGCGCGAACTGGTCGATTGGTATCTCGCCGGAAAGGTCAAGCCGGTAATCGAGGGCGTCTACCCGCTGGCCGATGCGGCCAGCGTTCTGAAACGCGTGCTGGGGCGCGGCGCGTCCGGCAAGTTGATCCTCAAACCCTAACCACCCCTGGGCAAGGAGCATTGCGATGACCATTGCATCCGAAATGAAGGCGCTACTCCTGGTCGGCGACGGCTACGCCCGACAGCCGAGCGGAAGCGCACTGGAAGCCATGGAGCCTTATGTGCGTCCGGGCGTGATCGGCGTGCCGGTGCCTGAAGCAACGCAGGTGCTCATCAAGGTGAGCCTGGCTTCGATCAACCCGTCCGACGTGATGTTCGTGAAGGGCCTCTATGGCCAACCGCGCGTGCAGGGGCAGCCGGCCGGCTTCGAAGGGGTTGGCACGGTGGTCGCCGCCGGCGACGATGCCTATGCGCAGAGCCTTGTTGGCAAGCGCATTGCCTTCGCCACGGGCCTGACCAATTGGGGCGCCTGGGCCGACTATGCTCTGGCCGAGGCGCTCGCCTGCATTCCGCTGATCGATGCGGTCCGCGACGAGGATGCGGCCGCGATGATCGTCAACCCGCTGACCGCCATTGCCATGTACGGCATCGTCAAGGACGAGGGGCACAAGGCCTTCGTGATGACAGCCGGCGCCAGCCAACTCTGCAAACTGATCATCGGCCTGGCCAAGGAGGACGGCTATCATCCGATCGTGACCGTGCGTCGCGACGACCAGATCCCGCTGCTGAAGGAACTGGGGGCCGCCCATGTGCTCAACGAGAAGGCGCCGGATTTCGTGCAGACGCTGCGCGAGGTGATGAAGGTCGAACAGCCTCGCATCTTTCTCGACGCGGTCACCGGTCCGCTGGCTTCGCTGGTGTTCGACGCCATGCCCAAGCGCTCGCGCTGGATCATCTATGGCCGGCTCGACCCGTCTGACACGATGATCCGCGAGCCCGGCCAGCTCATCTTCCAGCAGAAGCATGTCGAGGGTTTCTGGCTGACCGACTGGATGCGTCGCAACAAGGATCGCCGCGGCCCGGCGGCGCTTGAGGCGCAGAGGCGCTTTGCCGACGGCCGCTGGTCCACTGACGTCACGGCGGTGGTGCCGCTGGCCGAGGCGATGGCGCGCCTACCCGAAGAACTGGCCAAACCCAACGGCAAGGTCTTCATCCGGCCCTGATCGCAATTCCCGCGCAATGTTGGGCCCATAGACACCGGACCCGAAAAGACGCTCGTCGTGGAGCGTTCCCGGTTCGCGGGCTGTACCGAACAGCCTTGGCCATGATATGCCCGCGCCCTGATAAAAGGCGGCTCAGGTTCATCGGAAGCCGCCGGCATTGGGCAATGTTGGGCAATGGCAAAATCTAGACAGGCTTGGGATTGGGGCGGCCTGGCACTTTGGCTTGGCGGGTTCGCGGCGATCCTTATTATATCCGGCATGGCGCCAGACCATCGGTCCGTGATGCGCAGCTACCGCACGGCCAGCGAGTTGTTCCTCGACGGCAAGCCGCTCTACAATCTCGATATCGCCATGGGCTATCTCTATTCACCGGCCTTCGCGGTGCTCTATGTGCCGTTCACGAAGCTTGGCCCCGTGGTCGGCGACGGCTTGTGGCGGATAGTTGGCTTTGCTGTTCTGACCTATGCCGCGTGGCGGCAGGTCCGCACGATCGATCCGGCCAACCGGCTCTGGATGTTGTCCTATGCACTTTTCCTGGCGGTGCCGATCACGGCCGGAGCCTTGCGCAACGGCCAGGCGACCATCCTGCTCGCGGGTGCCTGCTGGCTGCTGGTTCTGTCGGCGCTCGAAGGCCGACGTGTCGAAACCTTCCTGTGGGCGACGGTGGCAGTGATTGCCAAGCCGACCGCCATCATCGTTTTGCTCCTTGTCGGAGCGCTGCGGCTGCGGCTGATCCCGGTGCTGTTAGCGTTGCTGCTTTTTGTGCTGGCTATCCCCTACGCCTTTGCCCCGGCTGACTATGTCACCCAGCTTTATCGTGATTTCGCCACGCTGATGACCTCGATGTCGGTCGACAAGGCCGTCGTTTTCGAAACGGCCGATTTCACCGCGCCGTTCACCGCCTTAGGCATGCCGATCTCCAGCGAGGCAGCGACACTGGTGCGGATTGCCGTGGCGCTGCCGACGCTCGGGCTGGTGCTGTGGTACGATCGCAATCTCGACCGGCGCCTGGCGGGCCTCGCCATTTTCCTGACCGCCGCGTTCTACATGAGCCTGCTCAACCCGCGCGTCGAGTATAACACCTTCGCCGTGTTAGCGATGCCGGCTGGCATGGCACTGGCGGTGATGTGGGACAATGAGGAGGGTGGCATTCTGCCCTCCGTGCTCGCCATCGCCTTGTTCGCGACGGGGCTGACGGGCATCAATTCGCATCTTCACGAGGCCCTGCGGCTCTGGTTCCGGCCCATCGCCATGACCGTGATCGTCCTGCCGGTATTGTGGTGGTTCTGGTCGGTTGCGCATGGCAGGTTCAAACGGATCGGAGCACAAGCGCATGCCTGAGCGCCAGCCCACGCTCGACATTGTCACGCCGTTCTGGAACGAGGCGGCCTCGGCGGAAGGTTTCGCCCGGCTTTTGTTGGAACTGGAGACCGAGGTTTCCCGTCGCTTCGGTTTCGCCACGCGCAAGATCCTGATCGATGACGGCAGCGTCGACGACAGCGCCGCGCGCTTTGCCGAGGCACTGGGCGGCGAATGGGAAATCGTCCGGCTCAGCCGCAATTTCGGCAAGGAAGTGGCCGTGCTGGCCGGTCTCGACAGGACATGCGGCGACATGGTTTTGATCATGGATGCCGACCTGCAGCACTCGCTGGAGGTGAGCCTGAAGTTGATCGGCGAACTGGTCGAGAACCCGGACGTCGACGTGGTCTATGCCCGCACCAATCGCGAAGGTGCGAGCTGGAAGCGCAGCCAGTCGGCCAAGCTGTTCTACAGTCTGATCAATTCGAGCCAGCGCTTCGATATTCCTGAAAATGCCGGCGACTTCCGCGTCATGCGCGGGACGGTGGCGCGCGCGTTGACTAAGCTTCGCGACAAGCGGCGTTTCAACAAGGGGCTCTATGCCTGGGCGGGGTTCCGGCACAAGGCGGTGACCTACACGCCGGGGCAGCGCGTCAGCGGCACGAGCAAATGGAGCCGGCTCAACCTGTTGGCCTTTTCGATGGAAGGCTTTGCCTCCTTCTCGGTGCTGCCGCTGCGCATCCTCAGCCTGTCGGGTCTTGCGGTTGCGCTGGCTGGCGGCATCTACGGCCTCAAGGTCTTCTTTGAAGTGTTTTTCTACGGCATCGCCGTGCCCGGTTATCCTTCCCTGCTTGTCGCCATTGTCGTGCTCGGCGGTTTCAACCTCGCCCTGCTCGGCCTGATCGGCGAATATGTCTGGGTGGCGCTCAGCGAGAGCAAGGACCGTCCTGTCTACATCGTGCGCGATATCGTCAGCGGCGCGGGTGAGCAGAAGCCGGACGCATGACCCGCTCTATCCGCCTGATCGCCGACGACTACGGCCTATCGCCCGGCGTGTCGGACGCGATCCTTGACCTGATCGGGCGCGGACGATTGACCGGTACGAGCTGCATGACCGGCTTCCCGGAATGGGAACAGGCCGCCGAAAGGATCAAGCCGTTCGTCGGCCGTGCCGCGATCGGCCTGCATCTCACGCTGACCGACCAGCCGGCGCTGACGGCGCCTTCGGGCCTTGCGCCGCAAGGGCAATTGCCCTCACTCGGCGAACTGGCGTCGCCGCTCAAGCGTCGGCGCTTCGGCACCATCGACATCCACACTGAGCTCGACGCGCAGCATCGTCGTTTCGTCGAGGCGCTCGGCCGTGAGCCCGATTCCATCGACGGACATCAACATGTGCATTTCCTGCCTGTGGTGCGGGATTGGCTGAAGATGCGTTTCGCCGGCTCTCAAAGGCCGATGTTGCGCGGCGCGCCCGTTTTGTCGCGGGGCGTCGGCGTGACGGCACTCAAGGTGGCCACCATCGCGGCGCTGGCGCGCGGGTTCGACCGATCGATGCAAGCAGCCGGATTTTCCGCGATGAAGCCGCTCGCAGGCATCTATGACTGGCGCCGGCCGTCGGATTTCGCGCCGACCGTGCGCCGCGCTGTCGAAGGTTTGCCGGAAGGGGGCGTGTTCATGTGCCATCCGGGCCATGTCGATGCCATTCTGGCCACACGCGACCCGATGCAGGCGGTGCGGCGGGCCGAATACGACTTCCTGGCTTCGGAAGAATTCGGCACCATGCTTGACGCAGCTGGCGTCAGCATCCAAGGCGGCACTCGATGAGCGACGATCCTGGCCGCACGCTTGGCAGCAAGATGGGGCGCTTCGCCGTGGTCGGCGTGGCGAATACGGTCATCGACCTCGCAGCCTTCTCTGCCCTGCTGTGGGTTGCCGTGCCGCCGCTGGCCGCCAATGTCGGGGCCTGGCTCGTTGCCGTCGCTTTCTCCTTCACGGCCAACCGCTTCTGGTCGTTCGAACGCGACCGTTCGATCCCGCTTGGCCGTTCGGTTTTCCGTTTTGTCTCGCTGGGCGCATTGATCTCGCTCGGCGTGTCCAGCTTGTTCATCGCCGCACTCGCCGGCTGGACCGGTGTGTGGCCGGCCAAGATTGCCGGCATCGTGGTCGCTGCCGTCCTTAACTTCCTGGCGGCGCGCTGGTCGATCGAAGGGCGGTTGGTCCGGTGAGGGGTTGGCGCTAGCGCAGCCCTTCCATTTCGCGGATGCGCCTGGCGCTTTCCGGTTCCATCTGGCGGGTAACGGCGCCGATCAGTGTTTCGGCCACCACGAACAGCGCCGCCGACGAATCCCAGGGCGAGGGGACTGCTGTGCGCCCGGCAATCACATGGCGGGCGAAACGCGCGATGGGCGACAGCCACTGGTCGGTGAAAAGCACGATCTGCACGCCGCGCTGATGCGCCTTCTCGGCGAAGCGGATGAGGCTGTCCTGGTAGCGGCGGATGTCGAAGATGACCAGTACGTCGCGCTTGCCCATGTCGATCAGCCGGTCGCGCCACATGCTTTCCTGGCCGACGAGGTGGAAGACGTTGGGACGGATGATGGCGAGGTGGGCGGCCATGTAGCGCGCCAGCGGGTCGGTGAAACGGCCGCCGATCAGGAACATGTGGCCGCGGTGGTCGGCCATCTTCTCGGCGATCTCGTTCAATTGCCGGTCCGAGAGGTGGCGGAATGTCTCGCGCAGATTGTCGAGCGTCGCCTCGATCATCGGCGAGGCGGCATCGCTGCGGCTCGGCGCCGTGGCGGCGCGCGAGGCCGGCGACTGCAATTGCGCGGCGAGTTCGTCCTGCAGCGCCGACTGGAATTCCGGGTAGTTCTGGAAGCCGAGGCGGGCGACGAAACGCAGGATGGTGGGAGACGAAACGCCCGCCTGCTGGGAGAAGTCGGCCACGGTCTTCAAGCCGATCACCGGGTAGTTGGCGACCAGCGTTTGCGCCGCCCTGCGCTCGCCCGCTGGCATCGCGTCGATGCGGTCGGCGATCAGTTCGGCGATGGAAGTGGTTGTCGTCTGCGTTTCCAACCCGGCACCCCCAAGCATTTCGGAAAAGGCGTTTGACAAAGTTCGGCAAACTGTATGAAATCATCCATGGGAGCGCAATGACACAAAATACGTAACATACGATACGCTCCCAGGGGACGGCGGATCGATGGAGACGACAAGCCGGGGAAAGCTTGCGACGGCGGATTCCGTGAGGGTGACGAACCCGGACGGAAACGGCGCCTATGTCTTTACCTGCGACCACGCCTCCAACTTCCTGCCCGCCGAATATGGAACGCTCGGCCTCGCGGCCCCAGAGCTCACCCGCCACATTGCCTGGGACCCCGGCGCCCTGCCGGTGGCGCAGATATTGAGCGAACGGCTTGGCGCGCCGCTGGTCGAGACCTGCATTTCGCGCCTGGTGCTCGACTGCAACCGCCCGCTCGATGCGCCGGACCTGATCTCGCCCGTCAGCGAGACAACTGCCATCCCCGGCAATGAAGGCCTGTCCGCCGCAGACCGGCAGGCACGTATCGACCGTTGCTGGAAACCGTTCCACGAAACGATCGACAGGCTGATCGAGACGCGCGCGGCACGCGGACTGGAGACGCGGCTGGTCTCCGTGCATTCGTTCACGCCCGTTTACAAGGGTGTCGACCGCCCTTGGCACATCGGCATCATTCATGACGATGACGCCCGGTTGTCGGCCCCGCTGATTGCCGCCCTGCAACAGCAGGGTGGCTTCACCGTTGGCGCCAACCAGCCTTACTCGCCTGCCGACCGGGTCTACTTCACCCTGGAGCGGCACGCGCGCTCGCGTGGCCTGTTGTGCGCAATGATTGAAATTCGCAACGATGAGATCCGGGACAAAGCCGGACAGAAAAAATGGGGAGAACGACTGGCGGGCATCTTTACCGGTCTTGAGCCGGCGCGGCTGCCAAAGCCGCCGCCGTTCCGGCCGCTCCACTCGATTGAAGGCACCATCTGAAGGTATAAAAAAGGGAACACTCTCATGGCAGCGCCTGGTAATGTCGAACACAATAGTGAGGACGTGAAGGTCCTCCATTCTATGGGCTACGCGCAAGAATTGGCGCGTCGCATGAGTGGCTTTTCAAATTTCGCGATCTCCTTCTCGATTATCTGCATTTTGGCGGGTGGCATCACGTCTTTTCCGCTAGCGATGGCTACCGGGGCTGGCTTTGAGGCTACCATCGGTTGGGTTATCGGCGGCTTGTTCGCGTTGGTTGTTGCCGCGTCGCTTGGTCAAATTGGCTCGGCCTATCCAACTGCGGGCGGCCTCTATCACTGGTCGTCGATCCTAGGAGGTCGAGGCTGGGGTTGGGCAACGGCCTGGATCAATCTACTTGGCCTCATTTTCGTCGTCGCATCGGTCAATGTCGGTGTTTTCCTGTTGTTCAGGGACCTAGTATGGGCCGGTGTGTTCGGCCACGACGTGTCGCAATGGGGTTATCAGGAGCAGGTAATCGGTGTCGCGCTGATCACCCTGACCCAAGCCCTCTTCAACCATTTCGGCATCAGAATCACGACGGCGCTGACGGATTTCTCCGGTTATCTGATCTTGGTCGTCGCCGTGGTTCTTACAGCTATGTTCCTAATCTGGGGCGCGAGTTGGGACTTCTCGCGGCTGACCACCTTCGTCAACAACACTGGCGAAGCGGGTGGCGGCTATGTGCCGGAGGCAAGAACGGCGCTGGTCGCCTTCCTGATTGGCCTACTCTATCCGCTCTATACGATCACCGGTTTCGACGCTTCCGCACATACTTCGGAAGAGACCCACAACGCGCGCGTTGCCGTTCCGCGCGGCATGATTCATTCCGTGTTGTGGTCGCTGGTCTTCGGCTTCGTGATGGCGGTTTCGTTCATCCTTGCGAGCCCGGATCTCGCGGCTACAGCCAAGGACGGCGCCAACGCATGGTTCAATCTGTTCAATAATTTGCCGGCACCAGGCTGGTTGAAGGACATCATCGCCATTGCAATCGTGCTGGCCAACTACATCTGCGCGCTGGCCGGTCTCACTTCCACTTCGCGCATGATTTTCGCTTTCGCGCGCGACGGCGGCCTGCCGGGCTCCTCGATGTGGAAGTCGGTCAGCCCGACATGGCGTACGCCCGTACCGGCTATTTGGCTGGGTGCGGTGCTTTCGGTTGCGGCGACACTCTACTCGCCGGCGTTCGCGGCGCTCGCGGCAGGTTGTGCGCTGTTCCTCTACGTGTCCTACGCGATGCCGGTAGCAGCGGGCTTCCTGGCGGAAGGTAAAACCTGGACCGAATTCGGGCCTTTCCGTCTAGGCGTCTGGTCCAAGCCGTTCGCCGGCATCACCGTGCTCGGTGTTCTGATCCTGATGTATGCCGGCATCCAGCCGCCCTTCGACATCCTGATCAACTACGCCATCGGCTTGCTCATCCTGTTGGTGGTGCTCTGGTTTGGTATCGAGCGCCGCCGCTTCCAGGGTCCGCCGATCGGTGACGAGGTGGCCAAGCGTGCCGCCGAGATCGCCGCCGCGGAACGCGCCGTCGGCGAGACGGCTGGCGGCCACTAAGTCCCAAAAACACGACCATGGCCGGCGGTCGCCGGCCATGGTCGCCCTTCCATCAAATCCGTTCCTAAAAAATGAAAACCGGAGTGCTCTAAGAATGGCAGGCAACCTTTCGTTCGATCAGTTGAAGAAGGCGGTGCAGGCAGGGGAGATCGACACCGTTCTCGCCTGTGCCGTCGACATGCAGGGTCGCCTCGTCGGCAAGCGTTTCCTGGCTCAGTATTTCGTCGAGTCCGCGCATGACGAGACGCATGGCTGCAACTATCTGCTGGCGGACGACATCGATATGGAGCCGGTGCCCGGCTACAAGGCGGCGAGCTGGTCGAAGGGTTATGGCGACTTCGTCATGAAGCCGGACCTCGCAACGCTGCGGCAGGTGCCGTGGCTCGAAAAGACCGCGTTGGTGCTGTGCGACCTGCTCGACCACCACAGCCATGAAGACCTCGCCCATTCGCCGCGCGCCATCCTGCGCAAGCAGGTCAAGCGGCTGACCGAACGCGGCTATATCGGCTATTTCGCCTCCGAACTCGAATTCTACCTGTTCAGCGAAGGCTATGACGCCGCCCGCAAGAAGCACTGGCAAGGCATCGAGACCGCGTCGCCCTATATCGGCGACTACCAGATCGGCATCACCACCAAGGAAGAAGGCATCATGCGCCGCCTGCGCAACGAGATGCAGGCCGCCGGCATTCCGATCGAGAATTCCAAGGGCGAGTGGGGCCCGGGCCAGGAAGAGATCAATGTGCGCTACGCCGAAGCGCTGGAGATGGCCGACCGCCACGTTATCCTCAAGAACGGCGCCAAGGAGATCGCCGATTCCGAAGGCAAGGCGATCACCTTCATGGCCAAGTACAATTACGGCCTGGCCGGTAATTCCAGCCATATCCACAATTCGCTGTGGAGCGCCGACGGCAAGACGCCGCTGTTCTTCGACAAAAAGGGCCCGTGGACGCTGTCCAGCCTCGGCCAGCAATGGTCCGCGGGCCAGCTCAAATATGCCAAGGAATTCACCTGGTTCCTGGCGCCCTACATCAATTCCTACAAGCGCTTCCAGTCTGGTACCTTCGCACCGACCAAGATCATGTGGTCGGAAGACAACCGCACGGCGGGCTTCCGCCTGTGCGGCGAGGGCACCAAGGGCATCCGCATGGAATGCCGCATCGGCGGCGCCGACCTGAACCCCTATCTCGCCTTCGCGGCGCTGATCGCCGCCGGTCTTGCCGGCATCGACGAGAAGTTGGAACTACAGAAGCCGTTCGTGGGTGATGCCTACCAGGCTTCGCGCCTGCCGGAGATACCGAAGACGCTGCGCGAGGCGACCGAGACCATGGCCAAGTCAAAGATGCTCAAGGCCGCTTTCGGCGAGGACGTCATCGACCATTACGTGCACACGGCGCGCTGGGAGCAGTTCGAATACGACCGACGCATCACCGATTGGGAACTGCACCGGGGGTTCGAGCGATATTGAGGAGGGAGCCGGCCTTCCCTCTTGTGGGAGGGCGCGGTGACCGGATATCGCAAGGCGAAGTTGGTGAGACGGGGCAGGGCGAACAGGGTTCGGTCTGCCCTTTCGCCCGCGCCACGACAAGACGTTAGCGGACCGGCCTTTGCCGAGATGGCGGGCTAGGACGCGCAATGAGGAAAAACGAAGCATGACTGAAACCGTAAAGCTTACTTCCCCCATCGATGGCTCGATCTATGTCGAACGGCCGATCGCCAGCGATCAGGCGGTTAACGCCGCCGTTGAGCGCGCCCGCGCGGCGCAGGCCGACTGGGCGAAGGTGCCCGTCGCCGAGCGCGCCAAATACATGCTGAAGATGCTGGAAGCGCTGGTTGCCATGAGCGACGAGATCGTTCCGGAACTGGCATGGCAGATGGGGCGTCCGGTGCGCTACGGCGGCGAATTCGGCGGCGTCAAGGAACGCACGCAATACATGGTCGAGATCGCCGAGCGCGCACTGGCGCCGGTGCCAGCCTCCAATCCGAAGGACGGTTTCCGCCGCTATGTGAAGAAGGACCCGCTCGGCGTGGTCATGGTGATCGCGCCGTGGAACTACCCGTACCTCACGTCCGTCAACACCATCGTGCCGGCGCTGATCGCGGGCTCGACCGTCATCCTCAAGCACGCCGCGCAGACGCTGCTGGTCGGCGAGCGCTTCGCCAAGGCCTTCGAGGCGGCCGGCCTGCCGAAACATGTCTTCCAGAACATGGTGCTCAACCACGCCCAGACGGAAAAGCTGCTCGGCTCGGGCAAGATCGACCACGTTAACTTCACCGGCTCGGTCGCCGGTGGTCGCGCCATCGAAAAGGCCGCGGCCGGCACCTTCATGACGCTGGGTCTCGAACTCGGCGGCAAGGATCCCGCCTATGTGTTGCCCGACGCCAAGCTCGACCATGCGGTGGCCAATCTCGTCGAAGGTGCCTTCTTCAATTCCGGCCAGTGCTGCTGCGGCATCGAGCGCGTCTACGTGCACGAGAAGATCTATGACGATTTCGTCGAGGGCTTCATCGCCGAGACGAAGAGCTATGTTCTCGGCAATCCGCTCGACCAGGCAACGACGATGGGCCCGATGGCGCAGGCGCGTTTTGCCGACTTCATTCGCGAGCAGAAGGCCGAAGCGCTGCGCAAGGGCGCGACGGCTCACATGAACACCAGGGACGCGGCCGACAAGGCTGGTTCGCCCTATCTGCCGGCCGAGGTGCTGACCAATGTCGACCACCAGATGTCGGTCATGCGCGAGGAGAGCTTTGGCCCGATCGTCGGCATCATGAAGGTGCGCAACGACGAGGAGGCGGTCGCCCTTATGAACGACAGCCCCTATGGCCTCACCGCCTCGATCTGGACCGCCGACACCGAGCGCGCCGTGGCCATCGGCGACCGCGTCGAGACCGGCACCGTGTTCATGAACCGCTGCGATTACCTCGATCCCGCGCTTGTCTGGACCGGCGTCAAGGACACCGGCAAGGGCGCGGCGCTTTCGCAGATCGGCTACGACAATCTGACCCGGCCGAAGTCGTATCACCTGCGCGAGAAGATCTAGTTAGCCGCCCATTCCAAGGAAAACTGCATGTCCAAGCTCGTCTCCAAATGGAACTACCCGACCACCATCCGCTTCGGCGCCGGCCGCATTTCCGAATTGCCGGACGCGCTGGCCGCGACTGGCATCAAGCGTCCGTTGTTCGTCACTGATCCCGGTCTCGCAAAGCTGCCGGTGGTGGCCTCGACGTTGAAAATCCTCGACGATGCGAAGATCCCCTACGGCGTCTTTTCCGATGTCCGCCCGAACCCGGTGGAATCGAACCTCACCGCTGGCATCGCCGTCTTCAAGAAGGGCAAGCATGACGGCGTCATCGCCTTCGGCGGCGGCTCGGCGCTCGATCTCGGCAAGCTGATCGCCTTCCAGGCCGGCCAGACCCGCCCGGTCTGGGATTTCGAGGATATCGGCGACTGGTGGACGCGCGCCGACAGCAACGCCATCGCCCCGATCGTCGCCGTTCCGACGACCGCCGGCACCGGCTCGGAGGTTGGCCGCGCCAGCGTGCTGACCCACGAGGCGACGCACACCAAGAAGGTCATCTTCCATCCGAAGATCCTTCCCGCCATCGTCATCGCCGATCCCGCGCTGTCGGTCGGCATGCCGCAATTCATCACCGCCGGTACCGGCATGGACGCGCTGGCGCACTGCCTCGAAGCTTATTGCGCGCCGGGCTATCACCCGATGGCCGACGGCATCGCGGTCGAAGGCGTACGGCTGGTGTTCGAGAACCTGCCCAAAGCCTATGCCAACGGCAAGGACCTGACCGCCCGCGCGCATATGATGAGCGCCGCTGCGATGGGCGCCACCGCCTTCCAGAAGGGGCTCGGCGCCATCCACTCGCTGTCGCATCCGATCGGCGGCCTCTATGACACCCATCACGGCATGACCAATGCCGTGTTCATGCCTTATGTGCTGGCCTTCAACCGCGACGTCATCGAGGGCAAGATCGAGCGCCTCGCAGCCTATTGCGGCATCAAGGGCGGCTTCGACGGTTTCGCCAAGGCGATCACCAAGCTGCGCAAGGAACTGAAGGTTCCGCACACGCTCGGCGGCCTCATCAAGGACCTCGACATGGACAAGAAGCGCAAGGGCCTGATCGCCGACATGGCAATCGTCGATCCGACTGCCGGCGGCAATCCGGTGAAGCTGACTAAGAAAGCGGCGCTGTCGCTCTTGGAAAACTCTTTGTCGGGAACGGTATAAGAGACGCGCGAGGCAGGTGCGACTGTCTTTCGCGAACTTGCGAAAAATAAAAAAAGCAAGGGGAACGAAAGGGCTGGGAGGAGGCGCCAGAAAGTTTAGCCGGAAAACGAACGGGCACCCGATTGCGGGTGTCCGGCAAAAGTAGTTAACTTTCCGTGCCTTTCGGGGCGCGGGGCGGTCCGCCTTCATCGGACTGTCATATAACGGGGATACCGCATCGCAGGCGTCCCTCGGCGTCAGTTCAACGGAGAGAAAAATGTTCAGATTCACGGGAAAAGTGCTTTCCCTTACGGCAGTCGCCCTGATGGCCTCTTCCGCTTTCGCTTCGGCCTCGTCGCTGGACGAGCTGGCAGCTGCGGCCAAGAAGGAAGGCCAGCTCACCACGATCGCGCTGCCGCATGACTGGTGCGGCTACGGCGCCGTCATCGATGGCTTCAAGAAGAAGTACCCGGAAATCAAGATCAACGAACTCAATCCCGACGCCGGTTCGGGCGACGAGATCGAGGCGATCAAGGCCAACAAGGACAACAAGGGCCCGCAGGCTCCCGACGTCATCGACGTTGGTCTCTCCTTCGGCCCGTCCGCCAAGGCCGACGGCCTGATCCAGCCCTACAAGGTCTCGACCTGGGATTCGATCCCCGACAGCGCCAAGGATGCCGACGGCTTCTGGTACGGCGACTATTACGGCGTTCTCTCGTTCATGGTGAACAAGGACCTGGTCAAGAACGCCCCGACCGACTGGGCCGATCTCTTGAAGCCGGAATACGCCAACTCGATCGCGCTTGCCGGTGACCCGCGTGCGTCCAACCAGGCCATCCAGGCTGTCTATGCCTCGGGTCTGTCGGGCGGCGCCGCTGCTGGTGAAGCCGCTGGCAAGGCCGGCCTCGAATACTTCAAGAAGCTCAATGCCGCCGGCAATTTCGTTCCGGTGATCGGCAAGCCGGCAACGCTCGCCCAGGGCCAGACGCCGATCCTGATCAACTGGGACTACAATGCGCTCGCCGGTCGCGACACGCTGAAGGACAATCCTCCGGTTGAGGTCGTCGTGCCGAAGACCGGTGTCGTCGCCGGCGTCTACGTTCAGGCGATCAGCGCCTACGCGCCGCACCCGAACGCAGCCAAGCTCTGGATGGAGTATCTCTATTCCGACGAAGGTCAGCTCGGCTGGCTGAAGGGCTACTGCCACCCGATCCGCTTCAACGATCTCGCCAAGAAGGGCGCGATTCCGAAGGAGCTGCTCGCGAAGATGCCGCCGGCCGCTGCCTATGAAAAAGCCGCGTTCCCGACGCTCGACGAGCAGAAGGTGTCGAAGGAAGCGATCACCAAGAACTGGGATTCGATGGTCGGCGCCAACGTCAAGTAAGTTCACGACAATTGTCCGGGCGGCTCCACGCCGCCCGGACTTTATCTAACGAAGACAGGCCGGCATGACCGATATCAGTCTTTCAGGACCGGCTGCTGCCGGAAAGATCGTACCGCCAGCACAGGCGCGGGCCATGCGGCTGCCCACGCAATGGTTGGGCGTGGCGCCGTTCATCATCTTCGCGCTGATGTTCCTGATCCTGCCGACGCTGTATCTCATCCTCGGCGCGTTCCAGAACAGTGACGGTGCCGTCACGCTGGAAAACATCATCGAGCTGGCGCAACCGTCCATCGTCGCCGCCTATCTGATCTCCATCAAGGTTTCCGTTGCCTCGGCGCTTCTCGGGGCGTTTATCGGCCTTGCCATCGCGATCGCCATCGTGCGCGGCGGCCTGCCCAACTGGACGCGCTCGGCAACGCTCACCTTTTCCGGCGTGGCCTCGCAGTTCGCCGGCGTGCCGTTGGCCTTTGCCTTCCTGGCGACGCTCGGCCGGCTCGGCCTTGTCACCGTTTTCCTGCGCGCGCTTGGCTTCGACCCCTACCAGCACGGCTTCAACGTCCTGTCCTTCTGGGGCCTGACGCTCACCTATCTCTATTTCCAGATTCCGCTGATGGTGGTCATCATCACGCCGGCCATCGATGGCCTGAAGAAGGAATGGGGCGAGGCTGCCGCGACCTTGGGTGCCACGCAGTGGCAGTACTGGCGCATGGTGGTGATCCCGGTGATCTGGCCGAGCTTCCTCGGCACCGTGATCCTGCTCTTCGCCAATGCCTTCGGCGCCATTGCCACCGCCTATGCGCTGACCGGTTCGTCGCTCAATATCGTGCCGATCCTGCTCTATGCGCAGATCCGTGGCGACGTGCTGCACAATCCACATCTCGGCTATGCCATCGCTTTCGGCATGATCTTCATCACGGGCCTCGCCAATGTCTTCTACATCTGGTTCCGGACCCGTTCGGAAAGGTGGCTGAAATGAAGTCGGGCAGATTCTGGGCCTGGGTCACTTTTATCCTCGGCGCCGCCTATTTCTTCATTCCGCTGATCGCGACCATGGAATTCTCCATGCGTATGCGGCGCGGCACCTATTCCTTCGACGCCTACAAGGTGGTTCTGGGCGACGAGCGCTTCCAGGCAACGTTCACCTTCTCGGTGCTAGCCGCGGTCTTCACCATCATCCTCGGTGTGCTGCTGGTCGTGCCAACCGCCTACTGGATCAGGCTACGCCTGCCGCAGCTCCGGCCGGTCGTCGAGTTCGTGACACTTCTGCCGCTGGTCATCCCGGCCATCGTCATCGTCTTCGGCTACATCCGCATGTATGGCTCGAACTCGCCGCTGCCGTTCCTGTCGAGCGACATGGGCACCAACGCGCTTCTGGTCATCGGCTATGCGACGCTGGCGCTGCCCTATATGTACCGCGCCGTCGACACCGGCCTCAGGACCATCGACGTGCGCACGCTGACCGAGGCGGCGCAGATCCTCGGCGCCGGCTGGACCACCATCATCGGCCGCGTCATCCTGCCCAACGTGCTGATCGCGGTGCTGTCGGGCGCATTCCTGACCTTCGCCATCGTCATCGGTGAGTTCACCATGGCCAGCCTGCTCAACCGTCCGGCCTTCGGCCCGTATCTTCAGAACATCGGCGCCAACCGCGCCTATGAGCCGGCGGCGCTTGCCATCATCGCCTTCGTCATCACCTGGGGCTGCATGTCGGTCATCCAGGTTCTGTCCCGTTTCGCGCCGAAATCGGCGAATCGCCCGAATTGAGCCCGAGAAAGTCCTGAACCCATGGCTGATCCGTTCCTTTCCATCCAGCATGTGAAGAAAGCCTTCGGCGCCACCACCGTGGTCGAGGACTTCAACCTCGATATCGCACGCGGCGAGTTTGTCTCGTTCCTCGGGCCTTCGGGCTGCGGCAAGACGACGGTGCTGCGCATGGTCGCCGGCTTCGAGGAGCCGACGGCCGGCCAGATCATCGTCGGCGGCAAGGATGTCACCCGGCTGAAGCCGAACCAGCGCAATGTCGGCATGGTGTTCCAGGCCTATGCGCTGTTCCCGAATCTTACCGTGGCGCAGAACGTCGCCTTCGGTCTCAAGGTCGCCGGCATACCGAAGGCTGACAGCGACAAGCGCGTCGCCGAAATGCTCGACCTGATCAAGCTGCCGCAACTCGGCGACCGCTATCCCTACCAGCTTTCCGGCGGCCAGCAGCAGCGCGTGGCGCTTGCTCGTGCATTGGCGCCGAAGCCGAAACTGCTTCTGCTCGACGAGCCGCTGTCGGCACTCGACGCCAAGGTGCGCGTGTCGCTGCGCGACGAAATCCGCGCCATTCAAAAAGAGCTCGGCATCACCACCATCTTCGTCACGCATGACCAGGAAGAAGCGCTGTCGATCTCCGACCGCATCGCGGTCATGTATGGCGGCAAGGCCGAGCAGGTCGGCGCGCCCTTCGAGATCTACAACCGTCCGGCCACCAAATTCGTCGCCAATTTCGTCGGTACCCTCAATGTGCTGGAAGGCGTGGTCAGCGATGCCGGTTCCGGCCGGGTGCGCATCAATGCCGAGGAAATCGGGCTTAAAGGTAAGTTGAACGGTTCCAAGACCGGTGACACGCTGTCGCTGGCGCTGCGCCCCGAGGCGATCGCGCTCGGCGAACGTCCCGGCAACGACGCCAAGCTCACCGGCGAAATCTCCGACGTGCATTTCCTGGGCTCGGTGATCCGGGTGCGGGTTGGCATCGGCCAGTCCAAGATTTCGCTCGACACCTTCAACAATTCCTCGACGCCGCCGCCGAATGTCGGCGACAAGGCCGAGATTTCATTCTCCTCCGGCGACGTGCTGGTTCTGCACTAGGGCTGAAACGCCGCCGCTTCCATCCTTAGTGGGATGGGGCGGTGCGCACGGCGCAAAGACCAATTGTTTGGCTGTTTTGAATGCCACGCGCCCAGAGCCTGCGCAGGGCAGGCGTAGCTTTACGCGCCGTGTTTCGCCTTTATCTCAATCGATGGTGGGAAGCGACGGATCGCCATCGGCGGGTTCCTGGTCCAAGAATCCAGGCCTTGCCTGCCCATTGCCCGGCCTCTCGCGGCGGGTTATGCCTTCAATGAACCTAAGCCGGGTAACAGATTGCCGGCAAATCGGTTCTTCGAAGTGGGCACCATTTTCACGGCCGATCACGACACGCAATGAGCCTTCTGGTCTTCCTGGCGGTGCTGTCCGCCGCCGCCATGCATGCCACCTGGAACGCCATGGTCAAGGTTCATCTCGACCGCTTCCTGTCGGTGACGGTGCTGACGCTTGGCATGGCGTCGATGGCGCTGGTGGCGGTGCCCTTCGTCGAATTTCCTCGGGCCGAGGTCTGGCCCTGGATCTTCGCCTCGACGCTCTTCCACATGGGCTACAAACTCTGCCTGATCGGCGCCTACAAGGCCGGCGATCTGGCCCAGACCTACCCGCTGGCGCGCGGTACCGCGCCCTTGCTGGCGGCCATTGGTGGCATCTTCGTTGTTTCGGAAATCCCGGGCACTTTGTCGATCGTCGGCATCGTGCTGCTCTGTGGCGGCACGCTGCTGATGTCCTTCCGCGGCGGCGCGCATCTGGAAAAGCTCAATCTGCGCGCGGTCGGTTTCGCGCTGGCGACGTCGGTGTTCATCGCCAGCTACACGCTGTCCGACGGCAGTGGCGCGCGCCTTGCCGCGACCGCGTCGAGCTATGCCGTCTATCTGTTCCTCTGCGACGGCATCTGGTCGCTGATCCTGTGCCTTCTGGTGCGCGGGCGGCAATCGCTGCCGGCGATGGCGCGCGACTGGAAGGCGGGCATCATCACCGGCTGTCTGAGCGGCACGGCCTACTGGATCGTCATGTGGGCGATGACCAAGGCGCCGATCGCCTCGGTGGCGTCATTGCGCGAAAGCTCGATCCTGTTCGCCATGATGATCTCGGTCTTCGCGCTCGGCGAAAAGATGACGGCCTGGCGCGGCGCCGCGGCCTTGTCCATCGTGGCCGGCGTCATCGCGCTGCGCATGGGCTAGTGCGCCGATCCGGACCGCTCTGAACATCTGCAGGCTCAGGCGCCGGCAGTCTCCAGATCGAACACCATCAGCCCGTCCGTGCCGCCGTCGAGCGCGGCGACCAGCCTCGCGCCGGCTTTCTGGTGCGCCTCATGCACCAGATAGGCGTCGCGGGCGGCGGCATCGCCGAAGTCGATGGTGAAGCCATGCGTGAAGCCGCGCGCGAAAGGCTCCGGACTGACATTGGCGCTGAAATGCACGGCGCCCATGCCATCGATCAGGCCGCGCAAAGCCGACAGGTCGGCATGGATCGCGGCGCGCTCCGTCGTCGATACGTCGGCACGGAATTTCACGAAGACGCAGTGGCGGATCATGGCTGTTTTTCCTTCACGCCGCGCGGTTGCCGGCAAAGACGGCCGGCGGCAGCGGCTCACGGCCGAGGATGATGTCGCCGCCTTTTTCACCAACCATGATGGTCGGTGCATTGGTGTTGGAAGAAGGCACGCGCGGCATGATCGAGGCGTCGCAGACGCGCAACCCCTCGATGCCGCGCACTTTCAGTTCCGGTGTCACCACCGCCATCGCATCATGGCCCATGCGGCAGGTGCCGACCGGATGATGATCGGTCTTGGCCGCACGGCAGGCATAGTCGGCAAGTTCGTCGTCGCTGGCGAGTGATGGGCCTGGCAGAACCTCCCGCAGCACATAGGGCTTCAGCGCGTTCTGGCGCATGATTTCGCGGGCAAGCCGCAGGCCCTTGATCGACATCTCGCGATCGTACGGGTCGGCCCAATAGTTGGGGTCGATCAGCGGCATGGCGGCCGGGTCGGCGCTGCCCAGTCTCACCGTGCCGCGCGAGCGTGGGCGCAGGAAAGCGGAATTCAGCGTCACACCCGGATTGTTCAGCTTCTCCACGCCGGCCTCGATGCCGGATCCCAGGCCGAGATGGAACTGGATGTCGGGATGGGACGCGGTCGGGTCGGCATACCAGAAGCCGCCTGTCTCGAAGAGGCTGGAGGCGACGGGTCCCTTCTTCAACAGCACATATTGCAATCCGGCCCAGAGGGTGCGGTGGAATTTGGCGTAATTGTCATAGGTGTGATCGCCGGTACATTCGGCGATCACGAAGAGATCGAGGTGGTCCTGCATGTTGGAGCCGACGCCGGGCAGGTCGTGTAGCGGCGTGACGCCGACCGATTTCAGATGGTCGGCCGGGCCGATGCCCGATTGCATCAGCAGTTTCGGCGAACCGATGGCGCCAGAAGACACGATCACCTCGCGCTCAGCCCGCAGGATCTGCGGTTGGCCGCCGGGCTTGTCGACCACCTCGACGCCAACGGCGCGGCTGCCTTCCAGAACGATGCGCGTCACCAAAACGTCGGTGCGCACGGTGAGGTTCTTGCGGTCGCGGATCGGCTTCAGATAGGCGACCGAGGCGGAGGAGCGGCGCGCATCCTTCTGGGTCAGCTGGTAGTAGCCGACACCATCCTGCGCGGCGCCGTTGAAGTCGGGATTGAACGGGATGCCCATTTCCTGCGCGGCGCGGAAATAGGCCTCGCAGATCGGCAATGGCGAGATCGGATTGGAGACGCCGAGCGGGCCCTGGTCGCCGTGATAGTCGTTGGCATAACGCTGGTTGTTCTCGGCGCGCTTGAAATAGGGCAGCACGTCGCGATACCCCCAGCCGGCCAGCCCTTCCTCCTTTTCCCAGGCGTCGTAATCGCGGGCATTGCCGCGCGTGTAGATCTGCGCGTTGATGGAGGAGCCGCCGCCGATAACCTTGGCTTGGGTGTACCAGAACACGCGGTCCTTCATGTGTTTCTGCGGCACGGTCGACCAACCCCAGGAAGCGATGCCCTTGGTCATCTTGGCGAAGCCCGCCGGCATGTGGATCAGCGGATGCCAGTCCTTGCCGCCGGCTTCCAGGAGCAGCACGGAATTCGCCGGGTCTTCCGACAACCGGTTGGCGAGCACGCAGCCTGCAGGGCCGGCGCCGACGATGATGAAGTCGGTCATGGGATCATCCGTTCATAGTCTGGGCACCGACAGCGCACCGTCGACACGGATCACCGAGCCGGTGGCGAAGCCGAGCCTGCCACCCGCAAGAGCAGCGACCGCGGCGCCGATGTCGGCGGCCTCGCCCCAGCGCTTGGCCGGCACCAGCCCGCCCTCGATCAAGGCATCGTATTTGGAGGCCACGCCGGCGGTCATTTCCGTTCGGATGATGCCGGGGCGCACCTCGAACACGCCGATATTCTCCGGCGCCAACCGTAGCGCCAGCGTCTTTACCCACATGGCGAGGCCCGCTTTGGAGACGCAGTAATCCGCACGTTCGGGCGAGGCCATTTCGGCACTCACGGAGGTGACGGTGACGATCGATCTCGGATGATGCGGCGGCTGCGCCAGCATCGCCTTGGCGACGGCCTGGGTGAAGAAGACCGTGCCGCGCAGGTTGACGTCGATCACCCGGTCGAAGTTTTCGGGCTTCAGCTCCAGCAGATCGCCGCGTACCACGGCGCCGATGCCGGCATTATTGACGAGGCAGTCGATGTGGCCGAAGGCGTCGAGCGCGGTCTCGATCACCGCCGGGTGGTTGGCGAGATTGGCGATGTCGCAGCGGCGATAGGCAAGCCGCGCGCCGCGTAAGCCGACGCTTGCGGCCAGTTCCGGGCTTGGCTCGGGGGTGAGGTCGGCGGCGGCGATGTCGAAGCCAGTTTCGGCAAGCGCGTTGGCGCAGGCGAGGCCAATGCCGCGATTGGCGCCGGTGACGATGGCGACGGGACGGGTCATGCCTTCAACTCCGTCTTGCGAATATGGTCTGCTACCCTCAGCGCCTGCGCGGCGATGGTCAATGCCGGGTTGACGGCGGCGGAAGTCGGCAGGAAACCGCCGTCGACGACGAACAGGTTGCCGTGATCCCAGGCACGGCAGAAGGTATCGAGCGGGGACGTGGCCGGGTCGCTGCCCATGCGGACCGTGCCGCACTGGTGCGAGGGCGTGCGCTTGTCGAATGGCCTGGACAGCACGATCGGATAGCCGCAGGCGCGAAAATGCTCGCGCATCACCTGGGTCAGCCGGTCGAGCGCTTGCATGTTGCTGCGGCGCCATTGCAGGACGATGTCGTTGCCGTCGACCATGACGCGGCTTTCGGGATCCGGCAGGTCTTCGCACATCAGGTACCAGTCGACCGCATGGCTGGCCATGAAATCGAGCGCGAATTTTGGCGCTAGGCGGACATTGGCCTTCAGCATGGTGCCGTCGATCTTGCCCAGAAGCTGGACATTGCCGAGCGGCTTTCCGCCCTTGCCGTCGGAGAGGTAGTAGTCGTTCAGCATCAGCGTCTTCTGGTAGACGCTGTCGTTTCTGCGGCGCGGATCGATCGCCAGCATGGCGGCCGAATTGTGGTTCATGAAATTGCGTCCGACCTGGTCGGAACGGTTGGCGATGCTCTTGCCGCCGGGCGCCGGTGAACGCAGCAGGATGACAGCGGAGTTGATGGCGCCGGCCGACAGGACGACCAGTTTCGGCGTGACGCGCTTGGCCTCGCCGTTGCGGTGATAGTGTACGGCGGCGACCGTCTTGCCGCCGGGCGTCAGTTCGAGATGGTCGACAGCGGCTCCCGTTTCGAGGCAGATGTTGTTGTCGGCCAGCGCGACCGGAAGCGGGCCGGTCTCGGCATCGATCTTGCCGATGCCAGTGTTCGGGAAAGCGTCCCACGGCGTCTTTCCATCCCGCAGCCAGGCATCGATATCGACGCCGAGCGGCAGCGACGCGGGATTGAGGCTGATGCCCTTCAACTCGGCGCGGGCGCGCGCGATTGCCGGCTCGTCCGGCACCGGCGGGAAGGCGTAGGGTACGGAATGAAAAGGCTCTGTCGGGTCCTCGCCGAGCCTGCCGCGCACGCGGAACAGTTGCTCGGCTTTCGAATACCAGGGTTCCAGTTCTTCATAGCCGAAGGGCCAGGCTGGCGAGATGCCGCCGAAATGCTCCATCGCCGCGAAGTCTTCGCGCCGGTAGCGGATCAGCACCGCGCCATAGAATTTCGAATTGCCGCCGACATAGTAGTAGTTGCCGGGGTTGAAGGGCTGGCCACCGGCCTCTCGCCACATCTCCTTCGGCCGGTAGTGGCCGTCGACGAAGATCGAGCGGCTGTCGCGTGCATGCGCGGTCGCAGGCAACTTCTCTCCGCGCTCGAGGATCAGCACCGAGGCGCCGCTTCCGGCCAAACCGGAGGCGATCGTGGCGCCGCCGATGCCGGAGCCGATGATGACGATATCGGGAGACATGGTTGCCCGCTACGCAATCCGTTCCTGGGTCGCCGGATCGAAAAACACCGCCTTGGTCAGATTGAAGGTCAGCGGCGCGGTGGTGCCCGGCTTGATGCGCGCGTCGGCGCGCAACCGCGCCACCACGCCCTTGCCGCCCAGATTGGTCACCGCGAAAGTATCGGAGCCGGCCGGCTCCACCACCTCGATGTGACAGTCCGCCGTCACCAGATGGGTGGCGTTGCGGTCGGCGCCGTCCGGATCGGTCAGCGCTTCGGGGCGGATGCCGAACATCACCTGCTTGCCACGATAGGCCGACAGCCCTTGCGGCGCGCCGTTCAGCGCAAGAGACACCGGTGCCGAACCGTTGCGGGCAAGCTCGACGCTGAGCTGGTTGCCGGTTTCCCCAATGGTGGCCGGCACCAGGTTCATGGCCGGCGAGCCCATGAAGTCGGCAACGAACATGTTGACCGGGTTGTTGTAGATCTCCTCCGGAGTACCGAACTGCTGCAGGATGCCGTCCTTCAACACTGCGATCTTGGTCGCCAGCGTCATCGCCTCGATCTGGTCGTGGGTGACGTAGACGATGGTCGTCTTCATGCGGTGGTGCAGGCGCTTGATCTCGGTGCGCATGTCGATGCGCAGCTTGGCGTCGAGATTGGACAGCGGTTCGTCGAACAGGAAGACCTGCGGCTTGCGCACCAGGGCGCGGCCCATGGCGACGCGCTGGCGCTGGCCGCCGGAAAGCTGGCTCGGCTTGCGGTCGAGCAGGTGGCCGATCTGCAGCAATTGCGACACATCGGCGATCGCCTTGTCGCGTTCCGCCTTGGCGATGCCGCGGATTTCCATGCCGAAGCCGATATTCTCGCCCACGGTCATGTTGGGATAGAGCGCGTAGGACTGGAACACCATCGCGATGTCGCGCTTCGACGGGTGCAGGTCGTTAACCCTTTTGCCGGCGATGCGGATTTCGCCGCCGGTGATCTGCTCCAGCCCGGCTATGGTGTTGAGCAGAGTGGACTTGCCGCAGCCGGACGGGCCGACCAGCACCAGGAAGCCACCTTCCTCGATGCCGAGCGTCACCCCTTTGAGGATTTTGGTGGCGCCGAAGGACTTTTCGAGATTGTCGATCTCAAGAAAGGGCATTGTATCTCAGCCTTTCACGGCGCCGGCCATCAGGCCACGCACGAAATAGCGTCCGGAGACGATGTAGACGATGAGGGTAGGGAGCGCCGCCAGGATCGCCCCGGCGAAGTGGACGTTGTATTCCTTCACGCCCGTCGAGGAGTTGACCAGATTGTTCAGCGCCACGGTGATGGGAATGGAATCGACGCTGGAGAAGGACGAACCGAACAGGAAGTCGTTCCAGATGTTGGTGAATTGCCAGATCACGGTAACCACGATGATCGGTCCCGACGACGGCAGGAGGATGCGCCGGAAGATCTGGAAGAAGGATGCGCCGTCGATCTGCGCCGCCCGCACCAATTCGGTCGGGAAGGCCTCGTAGTAGTTGCGGAAGAACAGCGTGGTAAAGCCGAGGCCGTAGATGGCGTGGATCAGGATCAGGCCCGGCACCGTTCCGGCGAGGCCGAGCAGGCCGAGGATGCGGGCCGACGGAATCAGCACGATCTGGAAGGGGATGAAACAGGCCAGAAGCATCATGCCGAAAACGATGTTGTCGCCCTTGAAGCGCCATTTGGTCAGCACGTAGCCATTCAATGCACCGAGGATGGTCGAGATCGCCACCGCGGGCACCACCATCATCACCGAGTTCAGGAAATAGGGTTTCAGCCCGGTCGGCGAGACGCCGATTTGCGCCGTCGACCAGGCCGACAGCCATGGCGCGATCGTCCATTGCTGCGGCAGCGCCAGCATGTTGCCCTGGCGGATCTCCTCCAGCGGCTTCAGCGAGTTTACCAGCATTACGTAGAGCGGCAAAAGATAGTAGACCGCGAAGACGATCAGCAGGGCGTAGATCAGGGCACGGACAAAAATGCCGTTGCGGGTGGCGACGTCCTGGGAGGGGGCGCTCATTTCTTCTTCCCCCCGAGTTCGGAGTAGAGATAGGGCACGATGATGGCGAAGATCATCATCATCATGATGATCGCCGAGGCCGCGCCCATGCCCATCTCGTTGCGGCCGAAGGTGAATTTCTGCATGAACAGCGCCGGCGTCCAGGTGGCTGTACCCGGGCCGCCATCGGTCATCGCCACCACGAGGTCATAGGACTTGATGGCAAGGTGGGCGAGCACCACGAAGGCCGACAGGAAGACCGGGCGCATCAGCGGAATGATGATGCGGCGGTAGATGGTCATGGTCGAGGCGCCGTCGATCTGGGCGGCCTTGATGATCTCGTTGTCGACGCCGCGCAGGCCGGCGAGGAACATCGCCATGACAAAGCCGGACGACTGCCAGACGGCAGCAATCACGATGGTGTAGATCGCCATCTTGCCGTCCTTGATCCAGCGGAACGAAAAGCTTTCCCAGCCGATCGACTGCATGACGTGCTCGAGGCCGATGCCGGGGTCGAGGAACCATTTCCAGGCGACGCCGGTGACGATGAAGGACAGCGCCATGGGGTAAAGATAGATGGGGCGCAGCAGGCCTTCGCCGCGGATTTTCTGGTCGAGGAAGATGGCAAGCGCCAGGCCGATCACCGAGCAGACGACGATGTAGAGGATCGAGAAGATCGCCAGGTTCTGCAGCGCCGTGATCCAGTTGGGATGGTTGAACAGGCGCACATAGTTATTGAGCCCGACCCAGGTCGAGAAATCCGGCAGGAGCTTCGAACCCGAGAAAGAGAGCACGGCCGTGAAGGCGATGAAGCCGTAAACGAAGATGAGGATCACGGCGAAGCTCGGCGCCAGCACGATCTTCGGCAAGAGGTCTTGCAAGGTGGCGCGCGGATTCGCTGCAGCAGCACGCGCGGTCATGGTGGCGTCGGCCATGGGTTCAGCCCCGGTTTATTAAAGAGTGGGTGCCTCGACCGGAGCCGAGGCACTGCGTTTCAGACGCTATCAGCCCTTCGCGGCGGCAACTGCTTCAGCCAGTGCCTTGGCGGCGGCCTTGGAGTCCAGCTCGCCGTTGAAGTGGCGGGTGATGACGTCATACATGGCGTTCTTCACCGCCGCCGGCACTGCATAGCCGTGAGCCATGGAGCCGAACAGCTTGCCCGAGGAGTTGGCTTCCGCCAGGTCCTTGATGCCCTTCTTGCCGCAATCGTCGAAGGCGGTGTCCGGCACGTCGGTGCGCGCCGGCACCGAGCCCTTGACCACGTTGAAGGACGACTGGAAGTCCGGGCTCTCGATGTCGGATGCCATCGTGAGCTGCCCGGCCTTCTTGTCGTCGCCGACCTTGAACATCATGAACATGTCGGAGTTGAAGGTGACGGCGCCTTGCGTGCCCGGGAAGCGGATGCAGACGAAGTCGGTACCAGGCTTCTGCTTGGCCTTGAGGAACTCGCCCTTGGCCCAGTCGCCCATCATCTGCATGCCGGCCTTGCCTTCGATGACCATGGCCGAGGCAAGGTTCCAGTCGCGGCCGGAGAAGTCCTTGTCGACATAGCTCTTCAGCTTGGCCATGCGGTCGAAAGCCTCGACCATCTTGTCGCCGCCAAGAGCCTTGGGATCGTTGTCGATAAACGCGGCCTTGTAGAAGTCGGTGCCGAGCGAGAGCACGACTGCGTCGAAGATGGTGGCGTCCTGCCAGGCCTGGCCGCCATGGGCGAGCGGGGTGATGCCGTTGGCCTTCATCTTGTCGAGCACGGCGATCAGTTCGTCCCAGTTCTCCGGCACCTTGCCGCCAGCGGCATCGAGTGCCTTCTTGGAGATCCAGACCCAGTTGGTCGAGTGCACGTTGACGGGTGCCGCGATCCACTTGCCGTCGTGCTTAGCGAAGTTCTGAAGGGCCGTCGGGATGACCTTGTCCCAGCCTTCCTTGTTGGCCACATCGCCGAGATCGCCGACCACGCCCTGCTTGGCCCAGTCAGTGATGTCGAAGCCTAGCGCCTGCACGGCGGTCGGCGGGTCACCAGCGGTGACACGGGCGCGCAGCGCGGTCATGGCGGCTTCGCCGCCGCCACCGGCCACGGGCATGTCCTTCCAGGTGATACCCTGGCTTTCCAGCTTCTTCTTCAAGACGTCGAGCGCGGCGGCCTCGCCGCCCGAGGTCCACCAGTGCAGCACTTCGACCGAGCCGCCAGCGGCATAGGTCGATGCGGTATAGCCGACGGTAAGCGCCGAGCCGAGCATCGTTCCGATTAGCAGTTTGCGCAACATGTACTACCTCCCTTGTTGCAGTCACACGACCGGCTATCGCCGGCTACCTCCCAACTCAGCTCGCCCACCACCCGGTGCGCGGGCCGCGATGAAACTGGATCGTTTTTTCCTCGGTGTAATCCTCGACGGCGCGCCTGCCCAATTCGCGCCCAAGCCCGGATTGCTTGTATCCACCGAAAGGCAATTCCGGATAGCCTTCCATGAATGTGTTGACCCAAACGGTGCCCGAACGCACGCCGCGCGCCACCGACATGCAGGTATCGATATCGGCGCTCCAGACGCCCGCAGAAAGACCATAGGGCGTGTTGTTGGCGATATGCAATGCCCTTTCAATCGTTTCAAAAGTCAGCACCGAAAGCACCGGTCCGAACACTTCCTCGCGGGCGATGGCCATGTCTTCCCTGACGCCGCTGACGATGGTCGGCGCCAGATAATCGCCGGCGCTGGAGGCGAGCTTCACACCACCTGTGGCCAACTTGGCGCCTTCGCTGGAGGCGGCGCCGACATAGGCGGTGACCTTGCCGAGATGGTCCGGCGAGATCATCGCGCCGACCTTGGTGCGGTCGTCGAGCGGATCGCCGACGGTGACCTTGGCGGTCAGCGATTTCACGGCTTCGAGGAAGTCGTTGGCGATCGCTTCATGGACGATCAGGCGCGAGCCGGCGTTGCAGCATTCGCCCGCATTGAAGAAGCCGCCGAACACGGCAGCATCCGCCGCGGCCTCGAGATCGGCATCGGGGAAGACGATCTGGCCGTTCTTGCCGCCGAGTTCCATCGACACCTTCTTCAGCGAATTGGCGGCGGCCGCCATGGTCATCTTGCCGACGCGGGTCGAGCCGGTGAAGGAGACCATCTCGGCCAGCGGGTGCGAAACCATCGGCGCGCCGACATCGGCGCCGAGGCCGGCAAGGATATTGACGCCGCCGTCCGGCAGGCCGGCCTCCATCAGCAGGTCGCCGAGCAAAAGGGTCGAGGCCGAGGTCATTTCGCTGGGCTTGACCACCGCGGTGCAACCGGCGGCGAGCGCGAAGGGCAGTTTCTGGCTGACGATGAGGAAAGGGAAGTTCCAGGGCGTGATGATGGAAACGACGCCGACCGGCTCGCGTAGCACGACGCCCAGCATGGCGTCGCCCAGATTGGCGTAGGACTCGCCGGAAAGCGTGCGGGCAAGGGCTGCCGAATAACGCCAGATGTCGGCCGCGCCGGCGATCTCGCCGCGCGCCTGGGCGATCGGCTTGCCGGATTCCAGCGCTTCGAGCCTGGCGATGTCTTCCAGCCGGGAGTCGATGAGGTTGGCGGTCTTCAAAAGCAGGGCAGCGCGCTCGGCCGCCTTCATGCGTGGCCACGGCCCGCTCTCGAAAGCCTTGTGGGCAGCCAACATCGCTGCCTCGACCTCGGCCTCGCCGGCCTGCGCATACCGCGAAACGACAAAGCCGTGGCCGGGCGAGCGACGCTCCAGCGTGCGGCCGTCGCGTGCATCGACATGTTTGCCGCCGATCAGCAGCTTGTAACCCTTCGGCGCGACCGAGGCCTCAGAGGGCATTTTGATGTTCAGCGGGGCATTCATCATTGTCGTCCTAGCTCCGCGAAAAAGCGGGCTTCTGTTTGGTTCGGAAGGCGGAGACACCGGCCTTCAGGTCTTTAGTCAGCGCGATGAAGCCGCTGGCCAGCGCCTCGGTCGCGGCGGCGGTTTCCTCGCCTTCGGCAACGGCGATCATCAGCTTGGCGGCCTCGGTGGCCAGCGGTCCGCGCTCGGCGATCTTTGCGGCCCAGTTTTTAGCTTCTGCCAATGCCTCGCCGGTAGCTGCCACGCGGTCGACAATGCCGAGCGCAAGCGCGTCGGTCGCCGCAAAGACCTCGCCACCCAGCGCCATGCGCCGCACTGCCTGGGCGCCGAAGCGGCGCACGGCGCGCTGCGTGCCGGACCAGCCGGGCACGACGCCGATCGAGGTCTCGGGAAAACCGAGCTTCGCTTGCGTTTCCGCGACACGGAAATCGCACGCGGCGGCAAGTTCCAACCCGCCGCCCAGCGCATGACCGGACAACACCGCGATGGTGGGCTGCCTGAGGCGCGCCAGTCGGTCGAAGACACGATGGCCATAGCGCACCCACTGAACCTGGAAATCGGCGGCGCTCATCGCCGCCCAGGCATCGACGTCGCCGCCGGCGCAGAAACCCTTGCCTTCACCGCACAGGAGCACGACGCGCACGCTTTCGGCAGCCTCAGCTTCGTCCAGCGCTTTTTCCAGCGCCCGCAGCATCGGGATATCGAGCGCATTGAATTTTTCGGGCCGCCTCAGCGTGACAATGCCGATCGCGCCTTCAGCCTGGAATGTGACGAGTTCAGCCATGCGCGCCTCCCGCTGTCCGTGCCGGCTTTTGCGGCAGCGAGAGCCCGATCGGCGCCTCGGCAAAAAGAGCAGCATCCATCGTCTTCAGCCTGTCGGAGACGATGAGCGGGAATTCCGACTGGTCGAGGATATGCGCCTTGAGATCGACGCCCGGTGCGATCTCGTTCAGCACGATGCCTTGCGGTGTCAGCTTCATCACCGCCCGTTCGGTTATGTAGGTGACGTCCTGGCCCTGCTCGACGCCGCGCCGGCCGGAGAAGGTGACGTGTTCGACCTCGTTGACCAGCTTCTTCAGCTTGCCGTCCTTCTCGATCACCAGCCTGCCGTCGGCGACCGCGAGCTTCGCGCCGGCGTTAAACATGCCGGAGAAGACGATCTTCTTGGCGCGCGCGGTGATGTCGACAAAGCCGCCGGCGCCGGCCGTCACATGCGGGCGGAAGGAGAGCTTCGAGACGTTGACGGAGCCGTTCCGGTCGATCTCCAGGAAGGACAGCAGCGAGGCGTCGAAACCGGCGCCCTGAAAGTAGGTGAACTGGTAAGGCGAGGGCATGAAGGCGTCGGCGTTGGAGGCGCAGCCGAAGGCGAAGTCGAGCAGCGGCACGCCGCCGACCGCACCCTGTTCGATCACCCAGGTGACGGCGCCATGCAGGCCTTCCTCGATCAGGATACGCGGCACGTTAGCGGAAATGCCGAAGCCGAGATTGACGGCACTGCCGGCCTCAAGCTCCTGCGCGACACGGCGGGCAATGACCTTCTGCACGTTGAATTCCGGCACGCGGAACGAACCCAGCGGGCGCATGATCTCGCCGGAGATCGCCGGGTCGTAGCCAGTCTGCGTGGTCTGTTTCTGGTCTGGGTCGATGACGATGTAGTCGACCAGCACGCCCGGCACGCGCACGTCGTGCGGGCGCAGCGAACCGTCCTTGGTGACGCGCTTGACCTGCGCAATGACGATGCCGCCATTGTTGCGGGCGGCGAGCGCCTGGTCGAGGCCGCCGAGATAGGCGCCTTCATGCTCGTAGGTCAGGTTGCCGCGCTCGTCGGCGGTGGTGGCGCGGATGATGGCGACGTCCGGCCGGATCGCCGGGAAATAGAGCCAGTCCTCGCCTTCGAATTCGACCTTCTTCAACACCGGTTCGCTTGCAGCGCGCGCATTCATGGCGCAGCCTTGCCGGTCGGGGTCGACGAAAGTGTCGAGGCCGACCTTGGTCAAGACGCCGGGACGCTTGGCGGCGGCCTCGCGATGCATGTCGAAGAGGATGCCGGAGGGGATGTTGTAGGCGGCAACCTCCTCATTGCCGATCATCTGCCAGATTAGCGGCGGTTCGGCGGAGGACGGCCCGGAAGGATAGGAGCCGCCAATGATCTTCTTCAGCAGGCCCTTTCTTGCGATGTAGTCAACGCCCTTGATGCCACTCATGTCGCCGGCGGCGATCGGGTGCAGCGTGGTGAGGTCGCGCGGATGGCCTTCCGCCTCGAAACGTTCGCCGATCGCCTTCAGCATCAGGTCCGGGCAGCCGAGACCGCTGGAAGACGAGACCGAAACGGTCATGCCGTCCTTGATCAATCGCGCAGCGGCTGAGGCGGAGACGAGCTTGCTCATGCCGAGGCTCCGAGCCCGGTCTCGATGGTCACGGCGCGACCGGTCTTCGCCGAGGCCAGCGCTGCCTCGGCGCAGGCGAGCGACCAGACGCCGTCCTCGCCGGTCGCCGAAGGCTTGCCTTCGGTGCGGATGGCGGCGTGGAAGGCGCGCAGCGAGCGGGTGTAGAGGTCCTCGCGGTCGAAGGAGAGTTCTTCCTCGCCGGTTGCCGTGCGCAGGGTAACCGAGCCAACCGGCTTCTGGGTCATCACACCCCTGGCGATCAGCGAACCTTCGGTGCCGTGCACCTCGAAACCGGTGCCTGCGAATTTGGTGGTGAAACCCTCATGGCTCTGGGCGATGAGGCCCGACTGGAAGCGCCACACGCACATGGCGCCGTCTTCCAGCCCGCTGCCGGCCATGCCGGCCGACTGGGTGAAGGCGGAAATCTCGACCGGGTCTTCGCCGAGCACGAAGCGCAACGTGTCTGCGTCATGCACGGTGATATCCAGCACCACGCCGCCGCCGGCCTCCGGCTTGGTGATGCGCCAGCCCTGCAGATGTTCGGGCAGATAGACCGAGTGGAAAACGCGGGCGGCGACCGGCCTGCCGATCTTGCCTGCCGCGATGGCCTCTCGCATGGCCCGATGGGCGCCGGCATTGCGCAGATGATGGTTGGTGCCGAGCACGACGCCGGCGGCCTTGCACGCGGCAAGGATCTTGCGGGCATCGCCGCTGGTCAGCGCCAGCGGCTTCTCGCACAGCACATGCTTGCCGGCCTTGGCGGCGGCCACCGCCTGTTCCAGATGCAGTTCATTGGTGGTGGAGATATAGACAGCGTCGATATCGGCATCGAGCAGGGCGTTGAGCGAGGAGAAGGCGGCAGGAATGCCGTTTTCCCTGGCGTAGGCTGCCGCGCGTTCCGGGCTGGAGCTCATCACGGCCACCACCTCGCCGTCGGCTTGCGCGCGGATGGCGTCGATCACGAATTGCCTGGCGATCGTGCTCGCGCCGATCAGGCCCCAACGGACGGTCATGCCGCACCTCCCGGCGAATGAATGCGGGTCTCGTGGCTGCGGTTCGGGCCGCAGCTTTCGCGTACCACCAGATTGACGGCGCCGATATGGTCTTCCGCGCGCGTCGTGCGGGACTGGATCATCTTCAGGACGACATGGGCGGCGCGCTCGCCAAGGCCGGGCGTATCCACCGCCACGCTGGTCAGCGCCGGAATGTAGTGTTCGGCCTCGACCACGTCGTCGAAACCGACGACGGCGAAATCGCGGCCCGGCTCCAGTCCCTGCTTGCGCAGCGCCAGCATTGCGCCGAAGGCGACCGCGTCGTTGAAACACAGCGCGCCCGTCGGTGGCTGCGGCAGGGCGAGCACCGCATCCAGACAGGCCATGCCGCCACGACGGCTGGTCTCGCCCTCGACAATGGCTGTTTCGTCCGGGCCGATGCCCTCGGCCTCGCAGGCCTCGCGGAAACCGCCGAGGCGTTCGTGATAGACGACCAGATCGGACGAGCCGCCGAGGAAGGCGAGGCGGCGGTGACCCTTGGCGATCAGGTGGCGCGTGGCGAGATAGGCGCCGCGATGGTTGTCGGGCGCGATTACCGGGATGCGGCTCTCCGGCAGCCGGCGCATGGCGAAGACCACCGGGATGCCCGCCGTTTCCAGGCGACGGAAGGCATCCGGCCGGGTGCCACGCGCCGGCGACACGATGAGGCCGGCGACATCCTGCTCCATCAGCGATTTCAGCACCTCTTCCTGGCGCACCGGATTTTCGGCCGTGTTGGCGATGAACGGCACGATGCCCGCCGACTGGAAAACGCGTTCCATGCCGACCGCGAGCTCCGCGAAGAAGGGATTGGTCAGATCGTTGATGACCATGCCGATGACGTTGGAATGAGCCTTGCGCAGGTTGGCGGCGCCGCGGTTGTAGACATAACCGACATCCTCGATCGCCTTGCGGACCCGGTTCGCCGTTTCCGGCCGGATCAGCCCGCTGCCCTGAAGCACCAGCGACACGGTCGACTTGGATACGCCGGCCTCGCGGGCGATGTCCAAAATCGTTGCCTTGGCCCGGCTGGCCATTCCGATGCGTCCTCCCTGATCGCAATTTATTCTTTGGAACGTTCTAAACACAATCGATCGGAGGCGTCAATCGGAATTGTTCATGGAGTATGATGAATATGGAAACCCAAGGCAGTATGCGGATATACGACTTAATTCGTTGTGCGTCGCAGCAAAATTTTGTGCGCTGCCACGAATCGTAAATCTTCTTGATTTATTGGAACGTTCCATTTATGGCGAAACTCAAGGGAGCGAGCATCATGGACATCATCTTGCCAGTGGAGGATGGTCGCCGGGCGTCATACCGCCTTATTGGTCGGCCGGTCGAAGCCGTGGCGGGCGCGCGATTTCCGCGCATCGCCTATGCCGCCGCCCATGTCGTCGCCGACCCGCTCGCGATGTCCGATCCCTGGTCGAAACCGGTCGTCGACTGGGACCGCACGATGGCGTTCCGCCATCATCTGTGGCGTCTCGGCTTCCGCATCGCCGAGGCGATGGACACATCCCAGCGCGGCATGGGTTTCGACTGGAGCAGTGCCAGGGAATTGATCCGCCGCTCGATCGTGGAAGCGCGCACGGTGGAGGGTGCCGATCTCGCCTCGGGCGCTGGCACGGATCATCTCGAGGTCCGCGCAGGGCTGACGTTGGACGACATCATTGCTGCCTATGAGGAGCAGTTCGGCTTCATCGAGGGCGAGGGTGGCAAGGCGATCATGATGGCCAGCCGTGCGCTGGCGGCAACTGCAAGAAGCGCGGACGATTACGCAAAAGTTTACGACCGTGTTCTCTCGCAGGCCTCCGGCAAGGTCATCCTGCATTGGCTGGGCGACATGTTCGACCCGGCGCTGAAGGGCTATTGGGGCGCGGACAACTTCGAAAACGCGCTAGATACGGTTGTCGCCATCATCGAGCGCCATGCCCACAAGGTCGAAGGCATCAAGATCTCGCTGCTTGACGCCGACAAGGAGGTCGCGCTGCGCAACCGTCTGCCGGACGGGGTCGTCATGTTCACCGGCGACGATTTCAACTATCCCGAACTGATTGCGGGCGACGGCCACCGTCATTCGCATGCGCTGCTCGGCATCTTCGACGCGATCGCGCCGGTCGCCAATTCAGCGCTTGCCAGATTGGCCGCCGGCGACCGCGCCGGCTATGACGCGCTGATGGCGCCGACGGTGCCTTTGTCGCGCAAGATCTTCGAGGCACCGACCGAATATTACAAGGCCGGCATCGTCTTCATGGCCTGGCTGAACGGTCATCAGGACCATTTCACCATGGTCGGCGGCATGCAGTCGGCGCGCGGCATCTGCCATTATGCCGAGGTGTTCCGGCTGGCCGACCAGGCCGGGCTGCTGGCTGATCCCGATCTTGCTGTCTCGCGCATGAAAAGTCTGTGCGCAGTGGCCGGTATCTGAGCGGACACGGCTCCATCCCGGTTCGAAATATTCGGGTTGCGGCCGGCGCTGAGGACGGAAAAATCTTTCATCCGATCTTCCGTTGTGGCGAAATACGCCTTCATCCTGCCCTAATCGCGCAAGAACAAGAAGGTGAGGGGGACTTTTGTTTAAATATCGAATGGAGGATAACATGCTTCGTAGGGTTGTTTTGGCGACCGCAGCCGTCGCCGTGTTCAGCATGCCAGCTTTTGCCGCGACCGAATTCTGGGTGGCCAAGTCTGCCGCGACCAAGAAGTGCGAAATCGTCGACAAGAAGCCGGACGGCACCAAGATGATGGACATGGGCAAGAAGTCCTATGCCACCAAGGGCAACGCCGAAAAGGCGCTGAAAGAACTCAAGGACTGCAAGTGATCTGACGGAAACTTCGCGTTCCTCGGTCCACAGCCCGTCCCGATCTTTCGGGGCGGGCTTTTCATTTGTGCTGTTTGGGCTATCAGCCGGCCCGTGTATGCTGGCGATCCGGAGGTTGCCCATGGCGTTTTTCGACATCGACCAGCAGGAACGGCTGAAAACCGCCAAGGGCAAGGAGATGCTGGATACGGTTCCGGTCCATGACGTTGTGCCGACGCATGTCGCGCCGCCGCCGACTGATCTCGGCGGCAAGGTGGAAATCAGCCTTGGCAAGGACGGCAAGGTGATCGCCAAAATCAAGGATCCGACACTGCGCTGACATGCGCGGGGCCATCCTGGCAAACTCCAGGCGCGATTGTCCCGCGCGGCGCTTCCAGGCGCGCCCCGGATGGCGGCTGGCCGAACGAGGCGACAAGGCGCTCGTCGGCAGTATCTAAAATTGTCAGGATCGAATGGTGGGCGTGACAGGGATTGAACCTGTGACCCCTACGATGTCAACGCCGCCGAAGACGGGTAAAAACAAGGGCAAAAAGTAGCAAAGTGTTGCAAAGTCATTGCCAGAAAAATCAATGAGTTAGCGGGATGTGCGTGTCACTTGCGTGCCATGGCAGCGACGCTGCAGCACCCGCAAGTCTCGATAGTATCGCGTATTACCTGAAATGACGGGCGTGGACTCGTTTCGCCAGAACTGGGCTTCACAGTCCCAACTCGACCTCGCATCGTTCAACCAGCAGCCCATCATCGGCATAGGTATCCAGCTCAGAGGTTTCGCCACACCTCCAAGAAGCCGAAAATGATTCCCACCCGGCATCGTGACCGTCGTCGTGACACGGGTTACGGGTAATCCCTTCTCGGAAATCTTCTCCTCACGCCGCGATACGCTCACCAAGGGAAGACTTGGCTGCTCCGGCATGGAGAGGGCACAGAAGCGGCTTTCCATCTTCATTCCGTCGACGGTGTCTCCGTCGTGAAATCCGAATGTATGCACAAAGGCGGCCCTCGATGCTGGTGTTGCGACCTTGGCGCAGGTGGTGGCATCCATCATCCGATGGGACAGATATCCTTGAGGAAAGTTGGAATTGGCTGAGTATGCCACGGGCAAGGCATAGTTTTGCGTGAGCCAGGCACCAGATTGATCGTCATTGCTGAAGGCCAGGGACTGTCGCGTGGCCTCGAATGGGATCGCCACCCGCGCGTTGGCAGCATCATATACGCTCGAAAGCGAACGCAGCGCGATGTGGTCGTGTACGGTCGTTGCCAGATAGCTGCCGTAGAATATCAACGGCAACAAGATCCACCACCGCGCTACGCGACCGGTCGCGACCTCGAACGCGACTCCGATCATTCCTGCATTGATCAGGAATACGGACCAGAACATAGCCAGCGCGAACATCAAGAAGATGCCCGTGAATGGAATAGCCTGAAGCACGAAAACGGCTGCAGTCACGACAAAGAAGATGAGCGAAACTGGCAATGACGAGCGCATCCAGCATATATGCCAGTCGTGCTTAAATAATTTGTACCTTCCGGTGGTGAGAGGTACAAATCGCCACAGTTGATTAGAAAATCAACCGACGGCGGCGAAGATCCATTCTGTCTCGGCGAATGTAGCGGCTTGACTGCAAGCGAGATAATGCAGCGTAGGGGTTGCGGATGTTTTGCTCGACACCTCGTCCTTCTCTGCCCAGAACTTGTATGTCGCTGTCATTTGCGGCGCTCGCAAAAACAGAACACATGCGCTCCGCCGTACCAAGGCAGCCCTGATCTACAAGGCTACCGGCAATCTTCGAGTTGTTCAGATCTTGCTTGGGCACACCAAGATCGAAAATACCGTTAGATACCTCGGCGTTGATATCGATGATGCGCTTACGCTTACCGAGACAACGGAAATCTGACCCGCGGCCTCGCTGAACATAGCGGGACCGCGTTCGGCAACGCGCCGTCATTTCGGTCATTCGGACCGTCGGAATCTTCCGACGAAAGCGGACTGCTCGCCGCCTCCGCATCCTTGGACAGAAGGTTCGAAACGCTAAGAACGATTTCTTGACTAGACATTGCCGATAGTAAAGTATTCGTTCTTAGCGAGTTCGACAGGGAACGCTGTCATGCCTTTGCGTTTCCAGATCGTCTCTTCATGTAGGGTTGCCACATGCCAACGCGTGAGACGGGTCAATATGAAAGCGTGACCGCTGGCGGAGAGAAGGTTGACGCGTTCATTCCCTTTGATCTGCCGCCCGCGCGCCCGGCGCTGTTAATCAACGACACGCTCGAACATCGTCTTCGCGAGGCTGAGCAGGCGCTCGTTCGCCTTGACCTTGCAGGAGCGATGGTGCCGTCCCTCGATTGGTTCATCTACGCCTTCGTACGCAAGGAGGCCGTGATTTCGTCGCAGATCGAAGGCACGCAAGCGTCGCTAATCGACCTTCTCGCCTTCGAGGCGGAAGAACATCCGGCTCCCAACGCGGATGTCGAGGAGGTCACGAATTATCTTGAGGCACTGGCCTACGCGCGAGGCCAACTCGCGGCAAAGCGAGGTCTCCCCATATCGATGAGGCTCCTGAATGAGGCTCACAAGCGGTTGATGCGTGGCGTGCGTGACTCGAACAAGCAACCTGGCGAGATTCGCCGTAGCCAAAATTGGATTGGGGGAAGTCGACCGGGAAATGCGGCCTACGTGCCACCGGCTCCTGATAAGCTCCCTCTGCTTCTTGGCGCGCTTGAGAAGTACATTCACACTGACGAAAAGCTGCCGGCGCTGGTGCGCACCGGGCTGTTGCATGTGCAGTTCGAAACCATCCATCCGTATCTCGACGGCAATGGTCGGATCGGGCGACTGTTGATTGCGCTGCTGTTGGAACATTGGCAACTGTTAAGAGCTCCGCTTCTCTACCTCAGCCTGTTCTTCAAGCGCCACCGCGAAGAGTATTATCGCCGGCTCAATCGCGTGCGGCTGGCAGGAGATTGGGAGGGCTGGACAGACTTTTTTCTGGATGGGGTAGCGACGATTGCGGATGAAGCAGTCGCATCGGCGCGCGAGTTGTTCAATCTCGTTGGTGCGGACCGAGCTCAGCTATTAAATGCGGCCTCCGCTTCCGTCTCGGCGCTGAGATTATTTGAACAACTTCCCCGCCATCCAATCGTAACGGTCGTTGCCGCGATGAAACTGATCGATGCCAGCAAGCCAACGGCGACCCGCGCGATCGAAGTGCTGGTAGAGGCCGGCATTCTCGTGGAAACGACAGGCAAGAAACGTGACCGGAGCTTTGCCTACCGAGCCTATATGGAATGTCTGCGGGTCGGAACGGATTTGTCTCATCGCGAATGAAGCAAACGGCAAGCCGGAAAAACGGACCTTCCGATTCGCGCCTTTATTCCGGTCGTTCGAACTTCTTGCGCTTCACACCGAAAGCGGACATCTGGTCCAGAGCCGAGACATAAGAATGGCTGCGTCTAGCAAGTTCGACATTTCTATTGCTCGACGCCGCGAACCAGCATCAGCAACCTTTGGAACTCTGCGTTGTCGCTATCGCCCTTCCAGAAGTTGATGAACTGGCAGACCACCTGGAGATTGCCCACCTCGTAGTGCCCTGCGCTGTCGACGCGATCGAGCGAGGGCAAGAGGTTCTTGTCGGCCTCAGGGCCGAGAAACTGGAAAGGGATGCCGGTCAGGGCGCATCGATTGTCCTGAAGATCGAGCAGCGAAGCGATCAGCTTCTCCAACTCAGCCGTGGTCATCCGCAGTTCCTTGTTCTTCAAGATGCGCTGAACGACTTGTCCGTTCGAATTCTTGACGGTGTTGTCGACCGAAAGGCGCATGGCGATGATAGATTTCTCGCGCCCTCCAAGGATGCGGCCCTCGTCCTTGCCGCCCGTCGCTTTGGTGATCGAGCCTTCCGCTTCCAGCTTCAGCAGCGTCGTGAAAATCCAGCAGAGGGAATGAGCATCGACGAGGCGAATGTTATTTAGGCCGGCGTGCGCTTCGATCAGCGGGCGCATTGCAGCGAGGGTCTGATTGTAGGTCGAATAATTCTCCCAACTACATTGGCGCAGAGTAGAGAAATCGATGCCTAGCGCACGAAAGGCGCGGTCGAAGCCGGTCGGCTGGATCGGCACGAACCGATCCATGTCCTTTAGGAAATAGAAATACGCAAGGAGCGGATACTTGCCGCCCGTCAACTGGCTCAAACGATCGAACGTTGAGCCCTCATCGGCGCCACCGCGAAAGAGGCCAAACAGAAGCCCCTCAAGTTCGCGACGCAGCTTTGGGTTGGATGTCGCCTCCAGCAGTGCGCGGTGATCGCGGTTGGCATGGCCAAAGCGGTTCTGCCAGAAGACAAGATTGTTGGTGAGGTTGCTCCGACTGTCCTGAATCTCGATCGCGTCGATCATGCGGCTCAGGATCGCGCCCGAACCGATATCGGCTTCCGACCATTCGCTTGCGCGAAGCAGGCCGAGCGCGTGGTCGCGCAGGCGAGGCTTGTACTTCTCCCAGTCGGCAGCAAGCCCTTCGTGGAAGCTGGTGAAGGCGTGGCCGGACCTTGCCGTGATGAGCGCTTGGAAGCGCGCGAAGGCTTCGCGGAAAACGCGCGGATCGATGACGGCAGCAGCGGTGATGGCGCGGGGCGCGCTGCCGGAACCGGCATACCATCCCATAAACCTGTTCAGAGCGCGGGGACTATCGATTTCGACGCGCAGCGTTGTAGGCGCGCGAAGCGGCAAAAGTGGCCCGTTGATGTTCGAGTTTCCATTCGAGGCGTTATCCAGCAGCCGCACGCCGTCGAGAGTCGGCGGCGCAGGCGGCTGGAACCAGATGCGCGTCTCGGCGGCTTCGCGATGAATCGCGAGAACCTTGCCCTCTGGTGTCTTGAAGCCGACCACGTAGTCGGTGGGCGGCTTGGCCGGTTCGCCAAACTTCGATCTGAGTATCTTTTCCGCTTGGGAGACGTTGAGCGCCATTCCGGAATCTCACAAGTGGCTTAATTGAACAGTGCTTTCTGATACGGACCATGAACGAATTTACCCGTACCTTTAGGAACGATCCCCTCAAGCCTAAGCTTGGCGAGGGCAGCAAAGAACTCACCAGCAGGCAATTTCAGCTTGTCAGGATGCCAGTCGTCGCGTGCTGCGCATACGATCTCTGTGTCAGTCGGCGCCTTGCCTTCAATCAGTAGATTATTCCAAGCGGAATAGACTGTTGCAAATATTTCTGCCTGCCTCGTGTCCATGGGAACAAGAATGTCAATAAGTCTAGTGGCAATCGCCCGCGTGTGCGGGTCAGGGCCATGCTCCGTCTTCAGCGACTTATCAAAATTGGATAGCTGTCGAAGCAGATAGCCGGCTCCGTTGGTTTCGAATACGAAACGTTCATGCCCGCGAGCCCACTGCTCTACGGCAAGCATATGTTTGAAGTCGTTCGGGCCAGCAGCATCACGTATAGGCGCGCGCCCAAGATCGAACCCTGCCTCCGCTTCCACGAGATGGAGAATCTTCTGGGCTTTGACATGCCCGAACGTTCGTTCCCTCCGGGCAAAGCGATGACGTTCATACGCAAGCGACAGGATATAGGCTGACCTCTCTGCGAAAATGACCTTCTCCGGGTCACCACTAACCGTTGCGACGGTTTGTCGATCGCTTACGCCGGACAGACTGGCATCAGCCGGCGCCAAGGCCTCGGCGAGAAGCGCATCGAGAAGGCGGCGGCGGGTGGCGACGGTGGCGGTCAGGCTCGCCTCCAGCCGGTCGCACAACGCCATCAGCGCACCGACCTTAGCGACGATGCGGTGTTGCTCGGCAAGGGGTGGGAGGGGCGCGAGGAAGTTCCGAAGCGGCCGAAGCCCGATCGTCGGCTGCGCAGTCCCGGTAATGCTGTTCGTCGCTTGATCGTAGATGAGCGGTGACGCAAGCAGGGTCATTAAGAACCGCACGCTCATTGCTTCGACGGGCTTCAGGATTGCTATGTGCCGCTGAACACAGAAGGGCCGCTCCGTCTCAACCAGTGCAGGCCGACCGTAGGTAGCGCCAACAACCGTGTAGAGAATGTCACTTTTGGCGGGCGTTCGGTAAGGCGCGAGCGACTTGAAATAGGCTTCCGGAACCAGCCGACAGCCAGTGAAGTCAAGCCGCCCGGATGTGATATTTCCGATCGTCAGAAACGCCACCCCCGTGTCCGCTTTCGGCGGCGGCTGATGATCGCCATCGGTGATGACCTTGAACAGGGTGCTGAGGCGAGTCCATTCCCAACCGGTCGGGGCAGCGAATGGCAGTTTCTCATCCGCAATCAGATCAGTCTGTACTGTCCCAATGCAGTTGGCTTCGCCATAAGTAGCAATCTCCGTCGCGATCAGCTTCAGCAGCTCCGACCCGGGCTCGTCGTTCGGATCCTGTGGCACGAGTTTGCCGCGCACGGCGAGGTTGAGGATAGTCCGGCGCAAGTCCTTGATTTGATCGGGGCGCGTGGTCAGCGCCGGCAGCGCATCGAGGGCGAAGCGGGCGTCGTTGCGGAAGGTTTCGGGATCGGGCGCGTTGAAGCGAGCGAGATTCGCCGCCGCCAGCCGGTCGCGCACCGCCTCGCGGCCCGCCCGCGCCGTCTCCAGCCGTTCGCACAGGTCCATCAATTCATCGACCTTGGCGACGATGCGATGCTGCTCGGCGAGCGGTGGGAGTGGAAATGGTACCGCCGCAACGACCTTGCCAGAAACTTCCTTGAACGTAGTCCCCGGCGCTTTGGCGTCGATTTCGGGCGCGAAAGCCTTCATCGCCGTGGCGATGAAGCGCGAGCAGTCCGCGACATAGGGAACGATCGACTTGAAGCCCTGATTCGTCGAAATCGGGTTGGCAGCTATCGCGACATAGCCAATTGGCGCGCGGCTCGTGAACAATACCGTGCCCTTCGGCATCAAGGTTGCCGAAGACGTTCGCGCGCCCGTTTCGGATAGGTCGCGCGAACCACGCGAAATGTAGAGTTTCGAATATCCACCAAGGTCGGCAGGCGTAAGCCATGGCACGCCCTCTCCGGGTTCCGCAAAGTTGTACGCATCACTCGCGGATGGCGTGCCACCGCCGACAATTGCGCCGACTCCATCGAGCCGTACCCATCGCCATGTCGAGGGGATCGAGTAAGCCTTATTAACGTCGCCGCCGCTATCGAGGTCGCGCGGCTTGCGCAGTTCGCCCGCCTTGACGAGCCGCGCCTTCGCCTTCTCGATGCGCGTCAGCAATTCCGACGCAGGTTCGTCCTTTGCATCTTGCGGTACGAGCTTGCCGCGTACGGCCAGATCGAGAACGAAGCGGCGCAGACGGGCAATGGCCTCGGGCGCGTCGGCGATCTTCTCGTAATGCTGCAACAAGCGTTCAGCGTTCATCGGGCCAGCGCCTCGGCCAGGATCGCCTTCAGCTGGTCGCGGTAGCTTGCGGTCTCGGCCTCAGCTGCGACGAGCTCGGCGAGCAGCGTTTCCGGGTCGCCGTGATCGTCCGCAACGCTGTGCGGGTTCTTGATGTCAAGATTGTAGCCGCGGGCCTTCACCTCCTCGGCGCTCACCTTCCATGCCTGCGGCGTCTCTTCGCGGCCTTTCCGCTCCTTGCCGCCCCACCAGTCGATGCAGCCTGCAAAATGCTCCAGCCGGATCGGCTTGGTCATCGAATAGGCTTTCTGGCCTTCCGGTACGCGGTGGTCGTAGAACCAGATGTCTTTCGTCGGCGTGCCCTTCTCGAAGAACAGCAGATTGGTGCCGATCGAGGCATAGGGCTTGAACACAGAATTCGGCAGCCGAACGATAGTGTGGAGGTTGCACTCCTCCATCAGATGTTCCTTGAGTCGCGTTTTGATGCCCTCGCCGAACAGAGTGCCGTCCGGCAGCACCACCGCGGCTCGGCCGTCTTGCTTCAAGAGGCGCACGATCAGTGCCAGGAACAGGTCGGCGGTTTCTTTGGTACGGAAGGTCGGGAAATTGTTTTCGATGCCGTCTTCCTCCTTACCACCGAAGGGCGGATTGGTGACGACGATATCGACGCGCTCGTCCTTGCTCCATGAAATCAGCGGCCGGGCCAGCGTATTGTCATGGCGCACAAAGCTCGGGTCCTCGATGCCGTGCAGCAGCATGTTGGTGACGCACAGCATGTGGGGAAGCTGCTTCTTCTCCACCGCGAGCAGAGCGCCCTGCATCGTCTCGCGCTGTTTCGGCGTGCGGACGTAGTTCGCCTCCATGTGATTGATTGCGCAGGACAGAAAGCCGCCCGTGCCGCAGGCCGGATCGAACAGGATTTCGCCCGGATGCGGATCGATGCGATCGACCAAAAAGGCGGTCACGGCGCGCGGCGTATAGAACTCGCCCGCGTTGCCGGCCGACTGCAGACTGTTGAGCAGTTGCTCATAGAACTCACCGAAGTGCCGGCGTTCGTCTAGGTTATTGAAGTCGATTTCGTCGATCTTGTTGATGACTTGGCGGATCAGGTGCCCTGACTTCATGTAGTTGAAGGCGTCCTCGAACAGATCGCGCACCACACGGCGGCGGTCGCCTGGTTGCCCAGTCAGCTGAAGGCTTTTCAGTGCGGGAAACAGCTCCCCGTTGACGAAGGCCAATAGCGCGTCGCCAGTCATGCCTTCGAGGTCCGCTGCCCAACTCCGCCACTGGAATTTCTCCGGAATCGGCGAGCGATAGCCGCTCCTCGTCAGTTCAAGTTCCTGGTCCTGATCGTCGATGATCTTGAGGAAAAACATCCAGCACAACTGGCTGATGCGTTGCGCATCGCCATCGACGCCAGAATCCTGGCGCATGATGTCCTGAATGGATTTTACGGTGGTGCGGACGATCATGCTTCCAGATTTCCCATGTCAGCGTAGAACGCGGCTTCAATATCCGCGATATACCATGCGCCGTCCGGACGCACAGGGTTGCCAATGCCAGCCGCAGCCAAATGCTCAGCAGCGTGCTGGCAAGCTTTTATGAGTAGACCATAGCCGGCAGCAGTTAAACTGAACCCGGTTTGCTCGCTAATGATCCGATCAAAAATCGGTGCTTGGTGTGGCGAAAGGAACCGGATGAACTTGGAGGCGAAGGAGGGACGGGAAAGGCCGTGAAGTGCGTTGATCTGTTCAAGGGCGCCCATAGGATCTGACTGCGAAATCATTTGCCAGGCACCAGTGAGAGCCTGGCATATTGCTCCGGGTTGATTGTTCTGCTGGACCCTAGCGGCAATGCCGTAATATCCGCCCCATCGGCAGACCTGACGGAGAAATCTCAAGGAGGCACCTTGCGGAAACGCGGTGGCAGCAAGCTGCGCGGCGATGACCTCCAGCAGATCGGTGTCAGGATACTCAAGTCGATGCTTTCGGATGCAGTCTGGAAAAAGGTGGTCCGCAAGCTCGTATGTTCCGAGATTCACCATCGTCACGCTGTCTCCTGATAGAGCGCGTCCTGCATTTCGCGGACCGCCGCCTCAAAACCCTCCTTGCCGCCGAACGCCTTGATGAGTTGCACGACGCTGCCCATCGTAGTGAACGGCGTCACCTTCAGCACATTGGCGTCGTCCAGATTAAGCACGCCCTCATCGCGATACTTCTCCAGGAGTGCATCGAGCACAGCCCGGGCCTGCGGCCCGTATTTGGTGAACACGTCGCGCTTGCTGACATTCTCTGCCCGCTCACGGCGTGTGAGCGGCTTCTTGTCGAAGGCGACGTGGCAGATCAGATCGAAGGGATCGAGGTTCTTGCCGAGTTCGTCCGAGACGACGTCGAGCGCCAACCCCTCGGCCTCCAGTTCCTCGATGATCGCCTGTTTGCGCTCGGCGGATTTCCAACGTTTGAGGAAATCGTCGAGGCTGGCGAAGCACTTCCTGAGCGTCGTCTTGGTGAAATCGCGCAGGGATTCGGTGACAAGCTTACCGTTCTCGTCGAGATATTCGACGCGCTCGGCGAGTATGCGGGCGCCCACGCCGTCGACATAAATCTTACGGATGGTGCCACTGGGAGACGTGACAGGGCCTGGTTCATCGACGAGGGTTTCGTCCTCTCGAGGCTCGTAGCGCGTCTGCTCATTTTCCCCGAACCCATCGGGCATTTCGTCTGGCGGGCTGATCGGGTCGCCGTCGTCCGCCTCGTAAATCTGCACGGGGTCACCGTCGAACTCAGGGTCGGCAAAATGGCTGGTCGCGCCACGAAAATCGATCAGAGTGAAGAAGAATTTCTTGGTGTCCTCATGAACGCGCGTGCCGCGCCCGACGATCTGCTTGAACTCGGTCATCGAGCCCACCGCGCGATCGAGCACAATCAGCCGGCACGTCTGCGCATCGACGCCCGTCGAAAGCAGCCGCGAGGTCGTGACCAGTACGGGATATTTCGCTTCGGGGTCAATGAAATTACCGAGCTGTTCCTGGCCATCCTTGTCGCTGCCGGTGATGCGCATGACGTAACGCCGGTTCTCGGCTACCAGATCGGCATTCTCGTTGACGAGCGCCTGACGCATCCGCGCTGCGTGCTCCTCATCGACGCAAAACACGATAGTTTTCTGGAATCGGTCGCCACTCACTTTGAGGAATTCAGTGACCTTCTTCGCGGTCAGTACCGTGCGATCGTCGAGTACAAGGTTTCGGTCAAAATCCTTGGTATTGTAGATGCGGTCCTCGACCTCGTTGCCGTCCCGGTCGAGCTGGCCGGGTTCCGGGCGGTAGCCTTCCACGTCTCGGTCGATGTGAACCTTGATGACTTTATAAGGGGCCAGGAAGCCGTCGCTGATGCCTTGCTTCAACGAATAGGTGAAGACCGGCTCGCCGAAATAGTCGGTGTTGGAAACGTATTCGGTTTCCTTCGGCGTGGCGGTGAGTCCGATCTGCGTCGCGCTAGAAAAATGCGTCAGGATCTCACGCCAGGCAGAATCTGCGGCCACGCTGCCGCGATGGCACTCATCGATCACGATTAGGTCGAAGAAGCCAGGCGAGAACTCGCGATAGAGCTTGTGGCGTTCCTCCGGGCCGGTGATCGCTTGATACAGCCCAAGATAAATTTCGAAGGCTGTGTCGATGCGCCGCTTTTTGTTGAGTGCCAATGTCAGATCGACAGTGGTGCCGTCATGCCGTTCGATCGTCTTGGCATTGGTGGAAAGCTTCGCCATCGCCGCGCCGAAGGGGCGGAAGTCATTTACCATCGTCTGGTCGATCAGAACGTTACGATCGGCCAAGAAAAGGATGCGCTTCTTGCGGCCCGCCTTCCACAATCGCCAGATGATTTGAAACGCTGTGTAGGTCTTGCCGGTACCGGTCGCCATCACCAGCAGCACGCGGTCGCGACCCTGGGCGATGGCCTCGATCGCGCCGTTCACGGCATTCACTTGATAATAGCGAGGGGCCTTGCCGCTGCCGTCGTCGAAATAATCTTGGAGCACAATCTCTTCGGCTTCGGTGTCGAGGCCCTTCCAGGCGCAATAGCGCGACCACAGATCCGCCGGCGTCGGGAAGTCGTCGAGCCCGATATTGGTTTCGATTGTGGTACTTCCGCCAGTGCGGTCGTGGAATACGAAGCCATCACCATTTGAGGAAAACACAAAGGGAATATCCAGTGTCGCGGCGTAGTCGAGACCTTGCTGAATCCCATCGCCGACTGAATGATTGTTGTCCTTCGCTTCGATTAGCGCGATCGGGATATTCGGCTTGTAGTAAAGAACGAAGTCGGCTTTCTTGGCCTTGCCGCGCGTCACCAGCTTGCCGCGCACGATGATCCGGCCCCTGGTAAAATAGACTTCCTCCCGAACCTGCACCATCTCGTCCCAGCCGGCGCGCTTGATGGCCGGCAGGATGAACTTCGTGCAGATGTCGCGTTCGGTGAGTGCTCTCTTGTCCACGCTTCCCCCACCGGACTTATCGCAATACCCAGGTGGTTTCGCAAGAACGGGTCAAACCGCTGCCGATCTAGCCTTTTTCCGTCTGTTGAGTGAAGGCCTTTGGACCGAGATCGAACGATCGGCAGCTATCCGCTCGGTGTCGACCGAAAGCTGCCTTTCCGGTTCCGGCCCCCACTATCTCTCTACTGGCCATGTTGGCCAAAGGGAGAAATGTCATGGGTATCTCAAGGTACGACCCACTCGCCAAAGGTCGGCCGGCCTGGAATGCAGGCAAGCAGGTCGGCGCCAAACGAGCGCTCAAAGTGAAGCAAATCTGGTTGATCCGCTTTTTCCTAGATAGCGAAGGGCGGATGCGCGACCGGGCTTTGTTTGACCTCGCAATCGACAGCAAGCTTCGCGGTTGCGACCTCGTCAAAATGAAGATTGGATCGCTTGTTTCAGGCCCGGCAATAAGGGCCCGATCAATGGTGATCCAGCAGAAGACCGGTCGGCCGGTCCAGTTCGAGATCACCGCAGACACGAGAGCAAGTCTGCTCGCGTGGCTCGAACGTCGTGGTGGCACTATCGACGACTACGCGTTCCCAAGCCGAGTTGACCGCGACGGGCACCTAAGCACCCGACAGTACGCGAGATTGGTCGATGAATGGATTACGGCGATTGGACTGCGCCCTGAGGAATACGGGACACATTCGCTCCGCCGTACCAAGGCGGCATTGATCTACAAGGCTACAGGCAATCTTCGAGCTATTCAGATCTTGCTCGGACACACCAAGATCGAAAACACGGTTCGATATCTCGGTGTCGATATCGATGACGCGCTTACGCTTGCCGAGACAACTGAAATCTGATCCCTGCGGCCTCGCCGAATATAGCGAGGCCGCGTTCAGCAACGCGCCCCCATTACAGACGTTCAGCCTGCCGACCGATGGGCTCGAAAGCTGCCGTCGGTCGTCGTGCAGGGTCGAAAACATGACACTATGCCCCCAACCTAGCCTAGTAAGCATCGTCTTCGACTTCATAATCATCGTCGTTGTCGAACTCGTCCAACTCGAACGTGAAATCGTCGAGGAAATCGTCGCGGACGCGCTGGAGACGGACATTGTCACCGCGCAGCGAGCGGAGGGTGGTGTTGATCGACGTGAACCCGGTAGTGATCGAGAGAAACCGGATTTTCCTAGCTTGTAGCAGCGCAAAATAGGGATCTGCCTCGATGAACGCTGTTGACGGCACAGGATTGATGCCAAGGCCCACGCTCTCATAGGCGTATAGCCACATGCTGCTGCGGAGACCGTCACCGGAAAGCGCGCTATTCCATCTGGTGAAATCGATCGCACCTTCTACGAGTCGAAGATTGGCACACACAGCGGTGAGCAAGGCTACCATCGAGTTATCGATCTCGGTGAGAGGTTCAACACTCGACGCTGAAAGCGGGACCCGCAAACGGGCAGCGAGAAACAAAAACCAGATAATCTCGCCGGTCCGGTTCTCGCGGGCGAGTACGGGCAGCCGGTGTTCAAGGAATTCCGTCAGCTTCGGTAATTCAACGTCGTTGCGCTCGGCTTGGCGCAGCAGCGTGATCTCGACGAGAAACGCGACCAAGCTGGCGTTGCGCCGGTAGGCGGCGATCAAATGGCTTTGGACTTTGGCCCAATTGGTCGTCCGTACGAATGATGCGCGTGCATTCTGGAAAGCATATTTCTCAACATTCGTGTCGGGGTGTGCATCGCAAACCCGTCCGACGCGATAAAAGAAGTGTTGAAATTCTGCGTCGCTGCTTGGACCTCGCGGTACATAAGATCGTACTTCCTGCTTCCAGCCATTATCGTGCCTACTTGAAGTTGGAAGGATCACCGACTTGTCGTTGTTTAGCTCGAGCTCGTACTGTGCAGCAGCTTGGCGAAGAGCCGCGATGAGGTTCTTGCCTGAGTGGTCGGCGCTGCTGCTGATCGTATAGTCGTCGATATAGCGCGAAGCATCGCGCGGACCGATTCCGACCTTGGCACGCAGAGCGACGTCAATCGCGGATGCGACAACTTCCGCGATCAGGCGTGAGCAGTCGGGTCCCACCGGCAGGCCGATGGTCTGGCCGTCCTGCGCATTGCGGCACAACAGGTCGATAAGATTGCCAAAATGCTCCGCACCGCGATTGAGTTTGGCGAACGCCTTGCCGTGGATCGCCCAAGGAATTGCGTGGGTGTAGATCGAGTGAAAGAAGGCGCGAATATCGGCGCCCACGAATTCCTCGCGCCTCGATGAGAGGTCCACGCGAAAGTCGTCGCGCAAATCGATGTTGGGCCGGATCAGGGCGCGCGGCCCGTTCCAGTCGAAGATCGGTGGCGACGAAGATATCCGCGAGCTTTTGGCCGCGGTCCGCATCTTAATATAATTGTCGGCAACCGCCCGAGATAAGAGCAAATAGGCAAGAGGATTCGGTACGCCATGACGGCGATCATCCTTCCCGAAGCGAGGAAAATAGAACCAGCTCGGCTCGGAAATATAGCGGTGGAACGCCGGTTTTCCCCTTATCAGCGGCATTGCTTCGATACCGTCGAGAACCGACTTTCGATATTTCGCTAGGTCATACGAAACAAAGCACGGCGGCAGCTCCGGAGCGAAGTATCCATGGGACAAAAGGCGTCGTAGACGTTCGGATTTTGTCTTTGAAGTCATCGCTCCCCCGAGCCCTTCAGCATGCAATCCTAAGGGCCAAGTCTAGAGGACTATCCCGCGCGCCAATGGCTAGACCATCTGCGCCTTTTGGGAAAGCAGACTTGCGTGCATATTGGCGATTTGCTCCGGTTTGCGAGTACGCTCAAGGCTGTCCAACCATCAAAGTAGAATGTTAATTTCGCTTGGCAGTTGCGATTTGCGTCGGTCGAGAAGGCGTTTTGTGACAGGTCTGCTCGCAATAGAAAAATAGGGGGAACTATGGAGTGGAAGGTGCATAGCTATAGGGTGGGATCGTCCAGCGAGGCCTTCGATTCCATTCCAGCCGGGGCCGATGAACTCGACCAGTTTGTTTCGATGCACCGGCGGAAGATCGAGCCGTGGTTGTCCGCTGTGTTTCAGGCAGAGCACCTCAACTTGCTTCTCGGGAGCGGATTTACGACTGCGGTGGCGTTTTCCGCAGGCGTGGACGCTACCGGTATGGGAACGGCTGCCAGCGCATCCCCGCACGCGAAGGCAATCATGGACCACGCTACCATTAGCGCCAAGAAGATGGGGCGCGGAGAGGCCAACATCGAGGACCAGCTACGTAGCGCAATCGCTGTTCTCGACGGCTTGGATATCATCGATGCCACCGCCGCAAAGGCGGTGCGCGCTGATATTAACAAGGCGATCGAGATATTTCTCTATTCATTGTTGGCGACCGAACGTGGCATTGCGCAGTCAGACAGCGTGCCAGCATCTGCTATGCTACAGTCATTTCTGCTTAGCTTCGCAAGCCGCGCTGCCTCACGTGAGCGCCTGCATATTTTCACAACCAATTATGATCGTCTGATCGAGCGCGGCTGCGACGATGCCGGACTGCGGATCATCGACCGATTTGTGGGTTCGCTGCAACCTTGGTTTCGCAACACACGCATTGAACTGGATTACCACTACAATCCACCCGGCATCCGGGGCGAACCGCGTTTCATGGAAGGGGTGGTGCGTTTTACCAAGCTGCACGGAAGCCTAGACTGGCGTTTCGAAGCCTCTATGCGCCGAATCTATCGCGCTGAGACGCCCTTTGGTGCTGCCGACGATCACCCAAGTCTTCCGGACTCTCCGGTCGACACGGTGATGATCTATCCGAACCCAGCAAAGGACGTCGAGACGACACAGTATCCCTACGCCGAACTTTTCCGCGACTTTGCATCCGCAACATGTAGACCCAATTCCGTGGTTGTAACGTACGGCTACGGTTTCGGTGACGATCACATAAATCGCGTACTGCTCGACATGCTGTCAGTGCCCTCGGCGCATTTGGTTATCATCGCGTTCGACCTCGACGACCGAGTCAAGAACTTCCTCGGTCAGACGCGGCCAGCGCAGGTGAGTTTCCTCGCCGGCAGGCATTTTGGGAGTCTTCAGCGGCTCGTTGATGACTACTTGCCGAAGCCCGCACTCGATTACATTACCGGCCGTATGTCCGAATTGCTGAAGAACCGAGCCTACGCCGAGGCACCGACTGACAATGGTGGAACCCAATGAACTCGCCAATCGAACGGCTTGCCGCACTCGTCATCGGCACCGTCGAGTCTATCTCGTCCGACGAAATCCGCGTGCTGCTCGATCTCGATGCGCCGCAGTCGACCGCGCTCAATACGGGCACTCCGACAAGTTTTCCGCGCCTCAACAGCTATGTGCTTATTCCAAATGAGGCTGGCGCAACCGTTGCTTACGTGACTTGGATCGGCATTGAACGCTCGCCTTATCCAAAGCGATCCGGGCTCAAGGACTTTGGTCTGATCGACTTACCATTTCCGTTGCGGAAGATGGCACTTGCACCAATCGGGACGCTGACCGTGCGCCGCGATCGTCGCGCCGATACCAGCGTGTACGAGTTGAGCCGCGGCGTGATCGCCTTTCCATCCGTTGGTGACCAAGTTCTGATCCCGACGCCGGAACAGATTGCCGCCATCGTGGGGGCGAAGGACAAGGATCGAAGAGTCCGTATCGGTTCGTCGCCGCTGGCCGCCGACACATCGATCATGGTCGACCCCGACAAAATCTTTGGTCGGCACGTTGCCGTGTTGGGCAACACCGGTAGTGGGAAATCGTGTTCAGTCGCCGGGCTGATCCGATGGTCGCTGGAAGCGGCACAAGAGGCGCTAGAAGAAGGCATGCAAGCACCCAATGCGCGCTTTGTCATCCTCGATCCTAACGGCGAATACGCGCGCGCCTTTGAAGATAGGGGCGACAAGGTTCGCTTGTTTAGGGTTCCGCCGGTGAACGCCGAGGTAGGCGAACGGCCGCTTCGTTTGCCGGCCTGGTTGTGGAACGGTCATGAATGGACGGCTGTCTCATTCGCGAGGCCTGGAGCCCAACGTCCTCTGTTGCTACAAGCCTTACGCGATCTTAAAAGCGGCAATCTGGAGGGCATGCCGCCCGAAGCGCTGGTGCGGCGCCACGTCCATTCCTATCGGCTCCTCGTGGACGCATTGCTTTCCCGAGGGCCCGCATCATTCGCCGGCGAACCGGGACCGCGACGCCAATGTGGCGAGCTCTTAGATAACATCGCGACAGACTGTGATGATTTGAGCGCGCGGATCGCAGGCGATCCGCAGGCGCTGCTAACCGACATTGCGTCCTCAGTTCGTGATATCGCGAACAATCGCCGTGGTAATAACGGATGGTTCAATAGTTTCACGGTGCAAGAAATCGAATCCGTACAGACATCGCTTCAAAGCTTCCTGGATGCTGTTGCGGACGGTCTTGTTGCGGCGCAAGTGACTGAGGACGCGCCAATTCCGTTCGATGTGGATATGCTCTCCGACCATCTTGAGCGGATTGCCGCGACCGAAGGCGCAGGGCTAGCCGGTTTCATCAGCACTCTCGGCATGCGTATCCGCGGCATGATGGCCGATCCACGTCTCGGGCAGGTAGTCGGCAGCGAACCCACTCTCACTCTTGATGCTTGGCTCAACGATCTCATAGGCAGCGATGCCTCCGCCAACGGCCAAGTCGCAATTATCGACCTTTCCCTTGTACCGTCAGAGATCATTCATGTCGTCGTGGCGGTTCTTGCACGCCTCGTATTCGAAGCCTTGCAGCGCTACCGTCGGCTGCATCCTCAGGGCCGCCCGCTTCCAACGACGCTAGTGCTGGAGGAAGCGCACAGTTTCGTACGGCGCGGAGCAAACGATGAGGGGCCGGCCGAGAATCCGGCGCAGCTATGCCGCGAAATTTTTGAGAAGATCGCACGCGAGGGACGCAAGTTCGGCCTTGGCCTTATGCTGTCGTCGCAACGCCCATCCGAACTCTCGTCGACCATCCTAGCGCAGTGCAATACGTTCTTGCTCCATCGGATCGTGAACGATCTCGATCAGGCACTGGTTGCCCGACTCGTTCCCGACAATGTCGCAGGTCTACTGAAGGAACTGCCAAGCTTGCCTTCACGACAAGCAGTTCTCCTTGGATGGGCTACACCTATCCCGCTTCTCGTCGAGATGGAGGAACTTGCCGAAGTGCACCGTCCTCGGTCGTCGGATCCCGATTTCTGGGAGGTTTGGACCGGCAAGAAGCCGCGAGCGATCGACTGGCCCAGTCTGGTGAAGGATTGGACTGGTTTATCGCAGGCTTGAAACAGCGCTCCCACTGCATGTGTGCCTTCACCTCCATACGCATATACGGTCGCGGCGAGACCTGAACAGTGGGAGACATGCTCGAATGTCAGAGCAAGGTATGTACTAACGGTCGCGCAACGGGATAGAGGCTGCGAGCAGCCGCCTACCGTCGTACTAAAGTGGTCAGTCTGGGTTGGTCACTTTGCGACATTTGTACTCGGTCCCGGGTGATGTCCGCTTTCCGCACTTTCGCGTCAAGGAGCTGCCCGTCAGCTCCCGGTCCCCAATTCGGACGCGCTATTTGGTTCGAATTGCGAATGAGCCGCCCGGCCTGAATTGTGGGCTGCATGCGAGTTCTCAGCTCCGGCAGACAGCAACTTGTGTCCGTTTTTGTATTTGCCGTATCTGGCATACGCAATCTGAGCGCTGCACCGTTAGCGCTTTCAAATCGTGAGACGACGATGAATCCGCTTCATCTTTGCGTTGATGTCATGGTGCAGGCGTGCAGGATTGCCGTAGCACTAATCACCATTTCTTCGCTCCTCCTCCCTCGCCAATACGAGACCTGTGAAAGGAAGGCTACGAGTGCCCGATAAAAACATCTAACAATTGATTTCCACTTTTTGTTTGCAGCCGGTGCTTGCATCGCTTTCTGCGAAGTGCAGAAGTTGGCGGTGAGGAAACTTTCTGTTGCGCGGGGCGGGCGTGTGAACAGTGTCGAGCCGCATGCGGCTCCAGTCGATACGGGCGTGGTATGC
>JGI24771J26695_1000067_pt1 | contig 131643 bp, 112 predicted proteins | sample LakSupMetagenome_FD_26695 | JGI IMG/M metagenome (IMG submission 26695)
ATCGACGGCATTGCCTTCCAGACCAATATCCTGGCGCTGAACGCCGCCGTGGAAGCGGCCCGCGCAGGCGAGCAGGGCCGGGGCTTTGCCGTGGTGGCGGGTGAGGTGCGTTCGCTGGCCCAGCGCAGCGCCGAGGCGGCCAAGGAGATCAAGGCGCTGATCCAGGCCAGCGAGCAGCGCGTGGAGCAGGGCACGCAACTGGTGGACAAGGCGGGCGAGACCATGTCGGAAATCGTCACCGCCATCCGGCGCGTGACGGACATCATGGGCGAGATCAGCGCTGCCAGCAGCGAGCAGAGCGCGGGCGTGGCCCAGGTGGGTGATGCCATCACGCAGATGGACCAGGCCACGCAGCAGAACGCGGCCCTGGTGGAGCAAAGCGCCGCCGCCGCCCAGTCGCTGCAGCAGCAGGCACAGGCCATGGTGGCCTCGGTCTCGGTATTTCGCACGGCGGCTGCCGATGCGCCAGCTGTCACTGTGGCGACTGCCGCAGCATCGCGCGCAACGGTTGTTGCCTCCTTGGCATCGCGTCCGGCCCTGGCTCCCATGGCCACCAGGCCGGCACAACAGATCGCTGCGGCCACCCCGGCCAAGGCCACCAAGACGACCACCGCCGACGATGAGGAGTGGGCCGCGTTCTGAGGCCTCACGCGCAGTTCAGCCCCCTTTTCTGGCGGCTCCATGCTTTGCATGGGGCTGCTTTCCTTTTGCGTCTGGCGCTGAGCTGGCGCAAGACGGGAGCGAGAGGCTGTGGCACAAATCTGCCAGTGAAGGTTTCTGCCTACTACCAGTACCTGAACTTGTCCTGAACAATGCCTGGATACTGGCAGAATGTAAGTGGGTGTAGTCCTATTCTTACAGCGTGAACAATGGCGGCTCCTGGCGCCGCTCCCTAGGAACGAAGGGGTATCCCGTGATCACCTTGTTCTCATGGCCGCCACGCCTGGCGGCAATCAGTCCTCCAGCAGACCGCGCCACGGCGGTGGCTCTCCCCCTCCGATCCCTGCCAACAAGCCGACTTGCGCGGTTGCGGCAGATCTGTTTTTGCGAAGTCCGCGCCGGGCCTGGCTGACGCCTGTCCATGGCGCAACACAAAGCTAGGCACAACAAGATGGCAGGACTTCGACAAGAAAGATGAATGTGAAAAACCTCAAGATCTCAACGCGCATGCTGGGCACCTTCGGCCTGCTGGTGCTGCTGCTGCTGGCCGTGGTGGCCGCAGCCCTGGTGCAACTGCGTTCCATGCGCGCCAGCATGGAAGTCATCACGGGCAACGCCATGCCCAGCGTGGAAGTGATCAACCAGATCGGCACCGATGTCGTGCGCACGCGCCTTCTGGAAGTGCGCCATGTCAACAATGACGATGCCGCCTACAAGACCGATTCGGAAAAGCAGCTGGAACAACTGCAGCGCCGCCTGGCCGAGCGCAGGAAGGCCTATGAGCCGCTGCTGTCATCGGACGAAGAACGCAGGCTCTACGCGCAACTGGTCCAGGAACGCGAGCGCTACCAGCAACTGAGCCAGCAGGTGCTGGCGCTGTCGCGTCAGGGCGAGAAGGAAAAGGCCCAGGCGGTGCTGGGCGGCGAGTCGCTGAAGCTCTACAACGATTCGTCGAACACGCTGGATCTGCTGGTCAAGCTCAACAGTGATGCCGCCTTGCAGGAAAGCCGCAATGCCGAGGCCGTGTACGGGCGCTCGGTCGTCGTCCTCAGCGTGGCGGCGCTGGCAGCAGTGCTGCTGGCCGTGCTGGCCGGCCTGTGGCTGACGCGCTCCATCCGCGCGCCGCTGGCGCATGCGGTCGATGCCGCAGACCGCGTGGCCAACGGCGACCTGGGCGGGACCATCCGCATCGACCGCCATGACGAAACCGGCCTGCTGCTGGGCGCGCTGCAGCGCATGCAGTCCAGCCTGGTGCAGACCGTGCGCAGCGTGCGCCAGAACGCCGAAGGCGTGGCCTCAGCCAGCGCGCAGATTGCCTCCGGCAATGCCGACCTGTCCAGCCGCACGGAAGAGCAGGCCAGTGCCCTGGAGCAGACGGCAGCCTCCATGGAGGAGCTGGGTTCCACCGTGCGCCAGAACGCCGACAACGCACGCCAGGCCAATCAGCTGGCGCTCAATGCATCCAGCGTTGCGCGCCGTGGCGGCGACGTGGTGGCCGAGGCCGTGGAGACCATGAAGGGCATCAACGACAGCAGCCGGCGCATCGGCGACATCATCGGCGTGATCGACTCCATTGCTTTCCAGACCAACATCCTTGCGCTCAATGCCGCGGTGGAGGCGGCCCGCGCAGGTGAGCAGGGCCGGGGTTTTGCCGTGGTCGCGGGCGAGGTGCGCTCGCTGGCGCAGCGCAGCGCCGAGGCCGCCAAGGAAATCAAGGCGCTGATCACGGCCAGCGTGGAGCGTGTGGAGCAGGGCTCGCAACTGGTGGACCGCGCAGGCGCGACCATGACCGAAGTGGTGGCCGCCATCGGCCGGGTCACCGACATCATGGGCGAGATCAGCTCGGCCAGCACCGAGCAGAGCTCCGGCGTGGCCCAGGTTGGCGAAGCCGTCACGCAGATGGACCAGACCACGCAGCAGAACGCGGCCCTGGTCGAGGAAAGCGCGGCCGCCGCTGCCTCGCTGCGCAAGCAGGCGCAGGACCTGGTCGAGGCCGTGGCCGTCTTCCAGTTGCCCCGTGGCGCCACGGACAGCCATGCGCATGTGCCTCACAGGGTGGCGGCACCGGCCAGCCCCGCAGCGCGCCCCGCAGCCCCGCCTGTCCGGCCTGCCCCACCCGCCAGCCCTGCGCGGCCTGCGGCCCTGGGCGGCGGCGGTGCGCCTGCAGGCGGCGAGACGCTGGCCCGCCGGCTTGAGCGCGATGCCACACCCCCCATCCGGCCGCGCACCGGACCCACGCAGGCCGGCAAGCCGGCACCACGCCAGCCCGGCCAGCCTGGTCAGCCCGGTCAGGGCGATGACGACTGGGAAACCTTCTGAGCCTTACCCCTGGCGCAGCGGGCTGTGGGCCTGCAGCTCCTGCAGATAGCCGGCCATGCCCTCGCCCTCGCGGTCCAGAAAGCGCGAGATGGCATCGGCAAAGGACGGGTGGGCAATCCAGTGGGCGCTGGGGGTGACCACGGGCAACAGTGCCCGTGCCATCTTGTGCTCGCCCTGGGCGCCTCCCTCGAAGTGCGCAATGCCGCGTTCTATGCACCAGGCGATGGGCTGGTAGTAGCAGGCCTCGAAATGCAGGCAATCCACGCGCGCCAGTGCGCCCCAGTAGCGGCCGTAGGCCGTTCCCTGCGGGGCCTGCGGCGCATGGGCGCGCCCGCCCGGATGGCCCGCTGACAGCCTTGCGGCCGCAGCATCCAGCGCGATCAGGCTGCAGGCCATGGGCTGGCCGTCGCGCTCGGCGATGAACATCAGCCAGGCCTCGGGCATCTGGCGCGCCATGGCCTCGAAGAAGGCCGGTTCGAGGTACGGGGCGTTGCCATGCTCCAGGTAGGTTCGCTCGTGGCAGCGGTAGAAAAAGGCCCAGTCCTGTGCGCCCATGTCCGGCCCGTGCAGGGCGCGAAAGCGCACGCCGGCCTCATGCACCTTGCGCCTTTCCTGGCGTATCTTCTTGCGCTTTTCCTGGTTCAGCGTCGCCAGAAAGTGGTCGAAATCGCTGTGCCCGGCGCCATCGGCGCCCTGGTTGCTCCAGTGGAACTGCACGGTGCTGCGCTGCATCCAGCCGTCGGCATCGCAGGCGGCCAGATCCTCGGCATCGCTGAACAGCAGGTGCAGCGAAGACAACTGCTGCGCCTGGGCCCATTCGCGCACCGCGCGCACCAGGGCTGCACGCAGCAAGGGCGTGCGCGCCAGCAGGCGGCTGCCCGGCACGGGCGTGAAGGGCACCGCCAGCACGCCCTTGGGGTAGTAGTCCAGCCCATGCTGGGCGTAGGCACGTGCCCAGGCAAAGTCGAACACGTACTCGCCATAGGAGTGCGCCTTGGCGTAGACCGGGCAGGCGGCGACCAGCTCGCCGCCCTGCCAGAGCGTGACCACGCGGCCGGCCCAGCCGGTTTGCGGCACGGCGCTGCCGCTGGATTCCAGCGCGCTCAGGTACTCGTGGCGCATGAAGGGAGTGGGCGCGGCCTGCGATGCCAGCAGCGCATTCCAGGCCTGGGCATCGAGCTGCTGCACGCTGTCCAGCACGCGGGTGATAATTGCGGTTTCAGCCATGCCATTCCTTGCAGGCCGGTGTGACGCGCGCTGCCGCCTTTCGCTGTGGGGTGGCCTTGTCGGCCCTGTTGGCTCCATTGCATTCCATGACGCTCTCCATCTGCACTGCCCAGCTCAACTTTGTCGTGGGCGACCTGCCCGGCAATGTCCAGAAAATCATTGCCGCGGCCCGTGAAGCTTATGCCACGGGAGCGCGCTTGCTGCTGACGCCCGAGCTTGCCCTGTGCGGCTATGCGGCCGAAGACCTGTATCTGCGCCCCGCCTTTCTGGATGCCTGCGACCAGGCCGTGCAGCAGCTTGCGCTGGAGACCGCGCAATGGCCGGGCTTGGCGCTGGTGCTGGGCCACCCCTGGCGCGACCCGGGCGCCGTTGGCGCGTTGCGCAATGCGGCCAGCGTGCTGCGCGACGGGCGCGTGGAATGCAGCTACGCCAAGCAATGCCTGCCCAACTACGGCGTGTTCGACGAGCAGCGCTACTTTGTGGCCGGCCAATCGCCCTGCGTGATCGAAGTGCAGGGCGTGCGCGTGGGCCTGCTGATCTGCGAGGACGCCTGGCATCCCGAACCCGCACGCGCCGCCGCCCAGGCCGGTGCGCAATTGCTGGCCGTGATCAATGCCTCGCCCTTTCATGAGGGCAAGCAGGCCGAACGCGAAGCCACGCTGGCCGCGCGTGCGTGCGAGACCGGCCTGCCCCTGGTGTATGCACATCTGGTCGGCGGCCAGGATGAAATCGTCTTTGATGGCAGCTCCTTTGCCGTGCAGGCGGACGGCTCCATTGCCGTGCGCGCGCCGGCCTTTGCCGAGGCCTTGCCGCGGGTGGAGGTCCGCACGGGCGGGCATGCGCTGTTGCTGGCAGGCGAGGTGATTGCGCAGCCAGGGCACCTGCCGGCGCTGTGGTCCGCCCTGGTGCTGGCCGTGCGCGACTACGTGGGCAAGAACCGTTTCCCCGGCGCCCTGCTGGGCCTGTCGGGCGGTATCGACTCGGCCCTGGTGCTGGCGATTGCAGTCGATGCCCTGGGCGCGGACAAGGTGCATACGGTGATGATGCCTTCGCCCTATACGGCCGACATCAGCTGGATCGACGCGCGTGACATGGCCGAGCGCGTGGGCGTGCGCTATGACGAAATCTCCATCGCACCGCAGTTCGAGGCCTTCAAGGCCGCGCTGGCCCCGGCCTTCGCGGGCCGCGCCGAGGACACGACCGAAGAGAATCTGCAGGCCCGCATCCGCGGCACCCTGCTGATGGGCCTGTCCAACAAGTTCGGCTCCGTGGTGCTGACCACCGGCAACAAGAGCGAGATGTCCACCGGCTACTGCACGCTCTATGGCGACATGGCGGGCGGCTTTGCGGTGATCAAGGACGTGCTCAAGACCGAGGTCTTTGCGCTGGCGCGCTGGCGCAATGCCAACGATCCGTTCGGCACGGGGCTGGACCCCATCCCGGATCGCATCATCACGCGCCCGCCCAGCGCCGAACTGCGCCCTGACCAGAAAGACCAGGACAGCCTGCCCGCTTATGAGGTGCTCGATGCCATCGTGCGCCGTTACATGGAAAATAACGAAAGCATCGCCTCCATCGTGGCCGACGGATACGCCAGCGCCGATGTGGAGCGAGTGACGCGCCTGATCCAGATCAACGAGTACAAACGCCGCCAGGCGCCCGTGGGGCCGCGACTGACGCGCCGCAGCTTCGGCAAGGATTGGCGCTACCCCATCACCAACCGCTTTCGCGCTTGAAGCACCTGAGGCGGCGGGGTTTCCCGGCCAGCCGTCTTGCCCCGTATTGCATGCACTGAGGAGTTCACCCCATGAAAATGATCACCGCCATCATCAAGCCGTTCAAGCTGGAAGAGGTCCGCGAGGCACTGGCCGACTGCGGCGTCAACGGCCTGACCGTCACCGAGGTCAAGGGCTTTGGCCGCCAGAAGGGCCATACCGAGCTTTACCGCGGTGCTGAGTACGTGGTGGACTTCCTGCCCAAGGTGAAGATCGAGGTCGTGGTCCGCACCGAGGACGTGGACCGCTGCGTGGATGCCATCGTCAACGTGGCGCGCACGGGCAAGATCGGTGACGGCAAGATCTTCGTCACGGCCGTGGAGCGCGTGGTGCGCATCCGTACCGGCGAGCTCGACGACGGAGCCATTTGAGTCCGAGAGCAGGGCAGGGCGCATTCGGCGCCCTGCATTCCTGATATCTCGACGCTGGCGGCCATCCTCTCAAGGGTGGCCGTTTCCGTTTCCGCTTCTGTTCAGATCACGGCGCGCAAGGGCGCAGTCTCCAGGCCCGTGCCGGCGTTCTGCACCAGGGATTGCAGCAGCGTGGGGATGTCGCTGCCGCTTTCGATCAGTCCCATCTGCCACTCGCCCATGAAGCCATGGCCCACGCAGGTCTGCAGGAACTGCAGCATGCTGTCGTAGTAGCCATCCACATTGAGCAGGCCGATGGGCTTGTCGTGGTAGCGCAGCTGGCGCCAGGTCCAGACCTCGAACAATTCCTCGAAGGTTCCTATGCCGCCGGGCAAGGCGACGAAGGCATCGCTGCGCTCGGCCATCATGGCCTTGCGCTCGTGCATGGTCTGGACGATGTGCAGTTCATCGCAGGCATGGTTGGCCAGTTCCTTGTCCACCAGCGCCTGCGGGATCACGCCCACGACGCGGCCGCCGGCCTGCCGCGTGGCCTCGGCCACCTCGCCCATCAGGCCGCTGCGGCCGCCTCCATAGACCAGCTGGCCGCCGTGCTCACCGATCCAGCGGCCGGTGGCGCGGGCCGCCTCGATGAATCCGGGCTGGTCGCCGGGGCGCGAGCCGCAATACACACAAATGGAAAACGTGGGATTTGTCATGCAATGAACCGTTGATAGAGGGCGGCCAGCCAGACGCCGGCACACAGCAGCAGCGCCAGCATCACGGCCGCGCTGCCCATGTCCTTGGCCTGCTTGGACAGAACGTGCCATTCGGGGCCTATGCGATCGACCACGGCCTCGATGCCGCTGTTGAGCAGCTCCACGATCAGCACCAGCAAGACCGTGCCCGCCAGCAGTGCGACCTCGATCCAGCTGCTTCCCAGCCAGAAGGAGGCTGGGATCAGCACGATGGCGGCCAGCGCTTCCTGGCGAAAGGCTTTTTCATTCCATCCGGCGCGAAGGCCTGACAGCGAATAGCCTGCTGCGTGCCAGACACGCGTCAGGCCTGTGCGGCTTTTCTGGGGATTGACAGGAGCACTGTCGGTCGGGTCGGGAGATGCGGCGGGCATGCTTGCGAGTGTAGGAGATGCGACGCTGCCTCTGGGGCTGTCAGCGCTTTTTCCTGGGTGCCGGGGCCTGGTGGATCAACTGGGTGCCAGCCCATGCGTCATGCCAGAACTGGCGGCGCGGATGAAAGCGGCTCAGAAGTGCCCAGAGCGCCACCCACAGCACCAGCAGCATCAGCGTGGTCAGTGCAGGCACGCCGGTCGAATAGGCAGCCAGCGGCGGCAGCAGCCAGATCCAGCTGAACACATAGCGCCGCAGCGCGCGCAACTGACTGACGGGCTGGCCTGCCGCATCCACCAGGCGGATGTGCCAGGTCTTCATGGCCAGCGTCTGGCCCTTGGACCAGAACCAGACGAAATAGATGCCCAGCACCACGAACATGAAGGCCTGCAGCGCATGGCGGTTGTCCATGGCATTGCGTGTCTGCGACAGGGTGCCGAACAGATAGCCTGCAATGAAGACCACGCCGAACAGCAGCATGCCCTCGTAGAGCCAGCAAGCCATGCGCCGCGCCAGTCGCGGGGCCATCTGTGGGGAGGCTGCGATTGCGGCTGCCGTGGTGGAGGCGGGGGATGTGGCGTTCGTCATGCGGACGGGGAGATCGGTGCGTCAGTGCGTCAATGCGAGAGGGGCGCTTCACCGTGCGATGGCTGGGATGCAGCATCGGGGCTGTCATGCAGTTCCATGGGCGGCAAAGGCATGGGCGTGGCCGAGGGCACTTCCACCGGCGCCGTCTCCACCAGCGCCGGCGGGCGCACGGGATGGGTTTCCACGGCCGCAGGCGATGGGGCCGGGGGTACGGGAAGCGGCGGGTTGTAGATGGTGGCGGGCGGAATCTTCGGCGGATTCGGAATGGTGGCCGGAGCCACCGAGGCCGCGGGAATCCGCGCCAGCCGCTTGGGGGCCACGGGCTCTATGGCGGTGGCGGCGCCCTTGGCCTTGGGCGCGGCGCGCGCGGCCAGCAGGCGTTTTTCCTCGTCGCTGAGCGCCTGGTAGGCCTCCCACTGGGCGCGCTTGTCCGTGGCCAGGCGGTTGGTCAGGGCGAAATTCAGTCGGGCCTGGCTGCGCTGCTGGGCACTGAGGCTGGACCAGGTCTGCATGCGATCGCGCAGCTTTTCCTGCTCTTTTTCACTGAGCTTGTCCCAGCCCTCGGCCAGCGTCATCCAGCGGCGCTTTTGCAGCGCATCCATCATGGACCAGCGCTCGGATAGGGGTTCAAGCACGCTGCTCTGCGCCGGTGTCAGCTCTGCCCAGCGCGGGCCGGAGGCCAGGTCCGTGGCGCGCTGGCGTGTGGCTGCATCGCCGTGCAGGGTCTTGGAGGCTGCGATCGTGGCCGGCGAGACGGTGCTGGGTGCCAGCCGTACCTGCTGCACGACGCGCCAGCCGGTCCAGGCCAGCGCCATCAACAGCACCGCCGCCAGGATGGCGGCGGCTGAGCGGTGGAACGCGGCGCGTGAATCAGTGGGCATGCAGGCAGGCAAGGCGGGGATCAGCGTTCCGTGTTGGTGGCCGAAGTCTTCAGGTACTGGATGAAGCCGGGGTCGGCGTAGGCGGCGGGCGGCAGATCATCGGTCAGCAAGGCGGTATCAACCTCGGCAACCTCGGTCAGACCGGTCTGGTCCGTCTGCACGTTGACGACCACCAGGCCAACGATCAACGCCAGCACCGGCACGGCCGAGATCAGCGCGCGCCACCAGGTGCCGCCCTCGTCGCCGGAGCCCAGCGTCAGCGTGCCGCCCTGGGCCTGGGTTGCGCTGGCGGTCTGCAGCGGTGCAGCGCGCAGTTCGCGCCGGCGAACGGACAGGGCGCGCTCGCGCCCAGCGCGCAGCCGCTCGGTGATGTCGTATGGCAGCAACGCCTCGCCGTCACCCAGGCGCGCGGTGATCCGGCGTGCGATGCGGTCGGCCGCCATTTCGCTGTGGAGAGTGAGAGTGGGCGCAGTCTTCATAGCTCGATTCCTTTGGCCTTCAGTGCCTTGCTCAATGTCTGGATGGCGCGGAAACAATGTGTTTTTACACTTCCTTCGGAACACCCCATCGCGGCAGCGGTCTCCGCGACGTCCATCTCTTCCCAATAACGCATCAGGAAAGCTTCGCGTTGACGTGCTGGAAGCTCCTGTATCTCTTTTTCAATGCTTTGCAAAATCTGGGCCCGCTCGGTCAGATCTTCGGCGCTGCGGGCGGTTTCGCCGTTCTGGCCGGAGTCGGCGTAGGTTTCGAGCCAGTCGAAGTCCGCATCGTCGCCGGCCGACGCCTCCAGGTCGCTCATGCGGGTGAAGAGGGCGTTCTGCGTTTTTTGCCTGCGAAACCAGTCCAGCGTGCTGTTGGACAGGATGCGCTGGAACAGCATGGGCAGCTCGTTGATGGGCTTGTCGCCATAGTGCTGCGCCAGCTTGAGCATGCTGTCCTGCACGATGTCCAGCGCCGCCTCCTCATCCCGGACGTGAAAAAAGCTGCGCTTGAAGGCTCGCTTTTCTACGCTTTTGAGGAAGTCGGATAGTTCTTGCTCGGTTGCCAAAAGGAACGCAGGCCCGGATGAGGGGCTCGTTGATGAGGGGCTGAACGGGTGCGGGGCCTGATTATCGCACCGCACTGTCAATTTTTTTCGCAGGATGGCGCGAAGGCTTGTTGCAGTGCGATAATGTCTGCTGCAATTCAAAAAGGCAAACGGGTCACGGTCCGGCGTTTACTCACTCGCCCATGTCTGTTGGTCCTAAGTCCCGCACCGGCCTCACAAGGGCTTCAGGCAAGGGGCACCCAAGGTTTTTCGTTAGAGAAATTCACAAAGGTTGATCATGGAAATTTCCAAAGCCGAGTACTCCAGCGCGGCAGCAGCGGCGTCGCAGTCCCATGCATCCCAGGAGCTGATGGGCTCCGAGATCCTCGTCAAGTCCCTGCAGGCCGAAGGTGTCAAGCAGCTTTGGGGCTATCCGGGTGGTGCGGTTCTGTACATCTACGACGCCCTCTACAAACAAGATTCCATTCAGCATGTGCTGGTGCGCCACGAACAGGCGGCCGTGCATGCGGCAGACGGTTTTGCCCGTGCCACGGGTGAAGTCGGCGTGGCCCTGGTGACCTCGGGTCCCGGCCTGACCAACGCCGTGACCGGCATTGCCACCGCCTACACCGATTCCATTCCCCTGGTCGTGATCAGCGGCCAGACCTCGACGGCCTACATCGGCACCGATGCGTTCCAGGAATGCGACACCGTCGGCATCACCCGCCCCATCGTCAAGCACAACTTCCTGGTGAAGGATGTGCGCGAGCTGGCGGACACCATGAAGAAGGCCTTCCACATCGCGCGCACCGGCCGTCCCGGCCCCGTGGTGGTGGACATTCCCAAGGATGTGTCCTTCAAGAAGGCTCTCTACGCCGGCTACCCCGACAAGGTGGAGATGCGCTCCTACAACCCGGTGCGCAAGGGCCATGCCGGCCAGATCCGCAAGGCGCTGCAGTTGCTGCTGGCCGCCAAGCGACCCTATATCTACACGGGCGGCGGCGTTCTGCTGGGCAATGCCTGCAACGAGCTGCGCACGCTGGTGGACATGCTGGGCTACCCGGTCACGCATACGCTGCTGGGCCTGGGTGCCTATCCGGCCAGCGACCGCAAGTTCCTGGGCATGCTGGGCATGCACGGCACCATCGAAGCCAACAATGCCATGCAGAACTGCGACGTGCTGCTGGCGGTGGGTGCACGCTTCGATGACCGCGTGATCGGCAACCCCAAGCATTTCATGTCGGTGGAGCGCAAGATCATCCACATCGACATCGATCCTTCTTCCATCTCCAAGCGCGTGAAGGTGGACGTGCCCATCGTGGGCGACGTCAAGGAGGTGCTGACCGAGCTGATCTCCATGATCCGCGAGGCAAGTGCCCGTCCCGACGCAGCGGCCCTGGGCCAATGGTGGGAGACCATCGAAGGCTGGCGCAGCCGCGACTGCCTGCAGTACAGCCGTGGCGATGGCTCGGTCATCAAGCCGCAGTACGTGGTGGAGACGCTGTGGAACATGACCCGCGACGCCGATGCCTACATCACGTCCGACGTGGGCCAGCACCAGATGTGGGCTGCGCAGTACTACCGCTTCGACGAGCCGCGCCGCTGGATCAACTCCGGCGGCCTGGGCACCATGGGCGTGGGCCTGCCCTACGCCATGGGCATCAAGCTGGCCAAGCCTGAATCCGAGGTGTTCTGCATCACGGGTGAAGGCTCCATCCAGATGAACATCCAGGAGCTGGCCACCTGCCTGCAGTACAACACGCCGGTCAAGGTGGTGTCGCTGAACAACCGCTACCTGGGCATGGTGCGCCAGTGGCAGGAGATTGAGTACTCGGGTCGCTACAGCAGCAGCTACATGGACTCGCTGCCCAACTTCGTGAAGCTGGCCGAGGCCTATGGCCACGTGGGCATGCTGATCGAGCGCCCCGAGGACGTGGAGCCCGCCCTGCGCGAGGCACGCAAGCTCAAGGACCGCACGGTGTTCATGGACTTCCGTACCGATCCCACCGAGAATGTGTTCCCCATGGTGCAGGCCGGCCGTGGGATCACCGAGATGCTGCTGGGAGCTGACGACCTCTGAGCATGGTCCCTTGCGGGATTTGCCCGGGTTCATTCCTGTCGCATCCGTTCCAGTGAGCCGTCCTCGAGGCGGCCCCTTTGACGAATCTATTGCCTGCCAAGCCCGACGTTTACCGGCGCCGGGGGAGGGCAGCGAAAAGAGGAATCTTTCTTTCATGAAACACATCATTGCCGTGCTGCTCGAAAACGAGCCGGGAGCCTTGTCGCGCGTGGTGGGCCTGTTCTCGGCCCGCGGCTACAACATCGAATCGCTGACCGTGGCCCCCACGGAAGACGCATCGCTGTCGCGCATGACCATTCAGACGAATGGCTCCGAAGACGTGATCGAGCAGATCACCAAACACCTGAATCGCCTGATCGAAGTCGTCAAGGTCGTGGACCTGACCGAAGGCTCCTATACCGAGCGCGAGCTCATGATGGTCAAGGTCCGCGCCGTGGGCAAGGAACGCGAGGAGATGAAGCGCATGGCGGACATCTTCCGCGGCCGCATCATCGACGTGACCGAAAAGAGCTACACGGTCGAGTTGACCGGCGACCAATCCAAGAACGACGCCTTCCTGCAGGCGCTGGACCGCACGGCCATTCTGGAAACCGTGCGCACCGGCTCCTGCGGCATCGGCCGCGGCGAACGCATTCTGCGCGTTTGATGCGCTGCAACGCACCTGAAACCTGTCCCCTTCCCCTTTTCAACCCCTACACACACGAAGCCTGGAGCCAACATGAAAGTTTTCTACGACAAGGACTGTGACCTGAGCCTGATCAAGGGCAAGACCGTTGCCATCATCGGCTACGGCAGCCAGGGCCACGCACACGCGCAAAACCTGAACGAAAGCGGCGTGAAGGTCGTGGTCGGCCTGCGCAAGGGCGGCGCTTCCTGGGACAAGGTCGCCAAGGCTGGCCTGACCGTCGCGGAAGTCGATGACGCCGTGAAGTCCGCCGACCTGGTCATGATCCTGCTGCCGGATGAGAACATCCCCGAGGTCTACAACAACAACGTGGCCCCCAACATCAAGCAAGGCGCCACGCTGGCCTTTGCCCACGGCTTCAACATCCACTACAACCAGGTCGTGCCCCGCGCCGATCTGGACGTGATCATGGTCGCCCCCAAGGGTCCTGGCCACACCGTGCGTTCCGAGTACCTGAAGGGCGGCGGCGTGCCTTCGCTGATCGCTGTGTACCAGGACAAGTCCGGCAAGGCCCGTGACCTGGCCCTGTCCTATGCCATGGCCAACGGCGGCGGCAAGGGCGGCATCATCGAGACCAACTTCAAGGAAGAAACCGAGACCGACCTGTTCGGCGAGCAAGCCGTTCTGTGCGGCGGCGCGGTGGAACTGGTGAAGATGGGCTTCGAGACCCTGACCGAAGCCGGCTACGCTCCCGAAATGGCCTACTTCGAGTGCCTGCATGAGCTCAAGCTCATCGTGGACCTGATGTACGAAGGCGGCATCGCCAACATGAACTACTCGATCTCGAACAACGCCGAATACGGCGAGTACGTGACGGGTACCGAAGTCATCAACGACAAGTCGCGCGAAGCCATGCGTGCTGCCCTCAAGCGCATCCAGACCGGCGAATACGCCAAGATGTTCATCCAGGAAGGCCGCACCAACTACCCGAGCATGACGGCCCGCCGCCGCATGAACGCCGACCACGCCATCGAGAAGGTCGGTGGCCAGCTGCGCGCCATGATGCCCTGGATCTCCAAGAACAAGCTGGTTGACCAGAGCCGCAACTGAGATTGCTGCATTCCATCTTGCCTGGGTCGCGCAAGCGGCCTACGCAAGGTGCAGGACAAGGCCACCCCGACGGGTGGCCTTTTTCGTGCAGGGAAGGGGTGCGGCGCGCAGGTACACTGACCCTTTCGGGGCGGCGCGGTCCGCTCCCTTAGAATACTATCGTTTTAATAGCTGCCCGCGCCCGTAGGCGCTGTGCTGGAGGCTGGATTGATGCAAAACCACAATGAGTCCAACGAGATTGAGGGCGTGGTGGTGCGCAAGCGCCGCAAGGGTATCTACATCCTGCCCAACCTGTTTACGCTGGCTGCGCTGTTCGGTGGCTTCTACGCCATCGTGATGGCCATGAATGGCCGCTTCGAACTGGCTGCTGCAGGCGTGTTCTGCGCCATGGTGCTGGACAGTCTTGACGGCCGTGTGGCACGCATGACCAATACGCAAAGCGCCTTTGGCGAACAGATGGACTCGCTGTCGGACATGGTGTCCTTCGGTGCCGCTCCCGCCTTGATCGCCTATGAGTGGGCGCTCAAGGGCATTGGTCGCTGGGGCTGGATTGCCGCCTTTGTCTATTGCGCCTGCGCTGCACTGCGGCTGGCGCGTTTCAACGTGAATACCGGCACGGTGGACAAGCGCTGGTTCCAGGGCCTGCCTTCGCCTGCGGCGGCGGCGCTGGTCACGGGCTTCATCTGGCTGCTGGACGAAGCGGGCCTGCTGCGCGGTCAGGATGCCTGGCTGAGCTGGACGCAGATCACCTGGATCATGTTCTTCCTGACCCTGTACGCGGGCCTGACCATGGTCACCAATGTGCCGTTCTACAGCTTCAAGGACGTGCACTTCAAGAAGAGCGTGCCGTTTGCCGCCATCGTGCTGATTGCGCTGGGCATTGCCATCATCAACATCCACCCGCCCATCGTGCTGTTCGGCGTGTTCCTGCTCTACGGTTTCTCGGGCTATGGCGTCTACGCCTGGCGCAAGGCCAAGGGCCAGCGCACCAGCGTCATCAGCACCTCGACCGACGAACCCGAGGAGCGCGGCCTGCACAAGTGATGCGGCGCAGCATCTTCACAGCCTTTGTGAACCTGTGCTAAAGTCGTTCGAATGCAATACCTGTCGCTAGCTCTACTACTGATGTCCAACGGGCAGAGACAGTAGCGCGCGCGTACATACCTACTTTCACGGCCCGTTTGCACCAGCGACGGGCCGTTTTGCATTTGTGGGGTCGCTGGAGCAGGTGGGTCTTGTTTTTACCTAGACGATAGAAAGCACTTCAGCCATGTTGCAAAACCCTTCGACCAAGTACCGTCCGTTCGCTTTCGCTCCCGTGCGTCTGCAAAATCGCAGCTGGCCCGACGCGACGATTACCAAGGCTCCGATCTGGTGCAGCGTGGATCTGCGCGATGGCAACCAGGCGTTGATCGAGCCCATGGACATCGATCGCAAGATGCGCATGTTCGAGCAGCTGGTGAAGATCGGCTTCAAGGAGATCGAGGTCGGCTTCCCCTCCGCTTCGCAGGTGGAGTTCGACTTCATGCGCAAGCTCATCGAGGAAAACCGCATTCCCGATGACGTGACCATCCAGGTGCTGACCCAGGCGCGCGAGCACCTCATCCGCCGTACCTTCGAAGCGCTCGAAGGCGTGCCCCGTGCCATCGTCCATCTCTACAACGCCACCGCGCCCGTGATGCGCCGCGTGGTGTTGAACATGAGTGAAGACGAGATCGTCGAGCTGGCCACGACCAATGCCCGCATGTTCAACGAGATCGCTGCCGGCTACCCCCAGACGCAATGGACCTTCCAGTATTCGCCCGAGATGTATTCGGACACCGAACTGGAGTTTTCCAAGCGCGTCATCGATGCCGTCACCGATGTATGGCAGCCCACGCCCGAGCGCAAGTGCATCATCAACCTGCCCACCACGGTGGAGCATTCCACGCCCAATCTGTTTGCCGACATGGTGGAGTGGACGCACCGCCACATCCAGCGCCGTGATTCCATCGTGCTGTCCGTCCATCCCCACAACGATCGCGGCACGGGCACGGCCACGGCCGAGCTTGCGCTGATGGCCGGTGCCGACCGCCTCGAAGGCTGCCTGTTCGGCAACGGCGAGCGCACGGGCAACCTCGACGTGGTCAACGTGGCGCTGAACATGTACATCCAGGGCGTGTCGCCCGGGCTGGATTTCTCCGATATCGACGGCATCCGCAGCACGGTCGAGCATTGCAACCAGTTGCCCGTGCACCCGCGCCATCCGTACGTGGGCGACCTGGTCTACACCTCGTTCTCTGGCTCGCACCAGGATGCGATCAAGAAGGCCTTCGCTGACCGCAAGGAAGGCGACGTCTGGGACATGCCCTATCTGCCCATCGATCCCAAGGACCTGGGTCGCAGCTATGAGGCCGTCATTCGCGTCAACAGCCAGTCGGGCAAGGGCGGCATCGCCTATCTGCTTGAAAGCGAATATGGCCTCCAGTTGCCGCGCCGCCTGCAGATCGAGTTCAGCCAGGTCGTGCAGCGCGAGATGGATGCCAGCGGCAAGGAATTGGCTGCCGCCGACCTGTGGAATCTGTTCCAGCGCGAGTACGGCCTGCAATCCGTGCAGGCGCCGCACTACCGGCTGAGCGAGAACGATGGTGTGGTCAGCCTGTCGGCCGACCTGGCCGTCGAAGGCGGCAAGCGCACGATTGAGGCCGAGGGCACGGGCCCGATCGACGCCTTCGTGCAGGCGCTGAGCGAGCACAGTGGCCGCGCGGTGCGCGTGCTGGACTATGCCGAGCACGCCATTGGCGAAGGCGCCAACGCCAAGGCCATCGCCTATGTGGAACTGCGCGTGGACGATTCCCATGTGTGCTACGGCGTCGGGGTCGATGCGAATATCGTCTCTGCCTCGTTCCGGGCCATCATGTCGGGCTTGCAGCGTGTTCCCTCCGCCGAGAATGCGGTGGAGCAGGAGGCGGTTGCCGCCTGAATTTCGTTCCCGAGCCGGTGCAGCCACAAGCGCACCGGCTTTTTTCATCGCCTGCCCGTGGGCAGGGGCTTCGCATCCACAAGAAAGACGAGACTCCCCATGACCGACCAATTGATCATTTTCGACACCACCTTGCGTGACGGTGAGCAGTCGCCCGGTGCCTCCATGACCCGCGACGAGAAGCTGCGCATCGCGCGCCAGCTCGAACGGCTGAAGGTCGATGTGATCGAGGCCGGTTTTGCGGCGAGCTCCAACGGTGACTTCGAGTCGGTGCAGGCCATTGCGCGCGCCATCAAGGACTCCACCATCTGCTCGCTGGCGCGGGCCAATGACCGTGACATCGCCCGTGCGGCCGAGGCGCTGAAGGATGCCAACCGCGCGCGCATCCACACCTTCATTGCGACCAGCGCGCTGCACATGGAGAAAAAGCTGCGCATGACGCCCGAGCAGGTGCTGGAGCAGGCGCGCCAATCCGTGCGCTTTGCGCGCAACCTGATTGCCGACATCGAGTTCAGCCCGGAGGACGGCTACCGCAGCGACCCGGATTTCCTGTGCCGCGTCATCGAGACCGTGATCGCCGAGGGAGCAACCACGATCAACGTGCCCGACACCGTGGGCTATGCCATCCCCGAGCTCTACGGCGCCTTCATCAAGAACCTGCGCGAGCGCGTGCCCAACAGCGACAAGGCGGTCTGGAGCGTGCACTGCCACAACGATCTGGGCATGGCCGTGGCCAACTCGCTGGCCGGCGTCAAGCTCGGCGGCGCCCGCCAGATCGAATGCACCATCAATGGCCTGGGTGAGCGCGCCGGCAACTGCTCGCTGGAAGAGGTGGTGATGGCCATCAAGACGCGCAAGGACTACTTTGGCCTGGACGTCAACATCGACGCCCTGCACATCGTGGCCGCCAGCCGCATGGTCAGCCAGACCACCGGCTTCGTGGTGCAGCCCAACAAGGCCGTGGTGGGGGCCAACGCCTTCGCCCACGCCTCCGGCATTCACCAGGACGGCGTGCTCAAGGCGCGCGACACCTACGAGATCATGCGTGCCGAGGACGTGGGCTGGAGCGCCAACAAGATCGTGCTGGGCAAGCTCAGCGGCCGCAACGCCTTCAAGCAGCGCCTGCACGAGCTGGGCGTGGAACTGGACAGCGAAGCCGCGATCAATACCGCCTTCGCCGCCTTCAAGGAGCTGGCCGACCGCAAGAGCGAGATCTTCGACGAGGACATCCTGGCCCTGGTGACCGAGCAGGACGCGCATCAGCAGGCCGACCCCTTCCAGTTCATCTCGCTGGCCCAGCAAAGCGAGACAGGTGAGCGCCCACACGCGTCGGTGGTGTTCAGCCGCGACGGCCGAGAGATCAAGGCCCAGTCCGACGGCAATGGCCCGGTCGATGCCTCGTTCAAGGCCATCGAGTCCGAGGTGAAGAGCGGTGCCGAGATGCTGCTGTACTCGGTCAACGCCATCAGCGGCTCCACCGAAAGCCAGGGCGAAGTGACTGTTCGCCTGCAGCGCAGCGGGCGCGTGGTCAACGGCGTGGGCGCCGACCCTGACATCGTCGTGGCCTCTGCCAAGGCCTATCTGAGCGCGTTGAACAAATTACACAGCAATGCAGAGATCGTGGCTGCGCAGGGGTAAGCACTCGCCTTATAATTTCACTTAAATTATCGAAAAGTCGCACAAGTTATTGTCACAGTGCGACTTTTCCGATTAATGTAAGGTCTAGTCACAAATTCTTGCTGCTTGGAGCATTTCTCATGCCCACCCTACGCCGTGCCCGCCTCGGTCGATTTGCTCAGGTCATGTCCTTTCTGGCCCTGAGTTGTGCTCTTGCTGCTCCGGGCGCATATGCCGCGCCCGCCAAGAAAGTTGCCAAGAAACAGGTGGCCGTGGCCCCTGTCAAGAAGAAGGCGGTGAAGGAGCGCGCCACGGCCGCTCCCCAGGGCAAGCGCGTTGCCAAGAGCGCGCGCCAGCCCAGCCGTGTCGCTGCACGCAGCGTTGCCAGCCCCATTCGCGCCGTTGCCTACGAGCCACGCCTGTCCTTCGGCCAGATGGCCGGTCTGCATGCGGTGGCCGATCCTCTGGATCTCAAGAGCAGCGTGGCCCTGGTTCTGGACCAGGACACCCATGAGGTGCTGCTTAGCAAGAACGATCATGCCGTCTTACCCATCGCCTCGTTGACCAAGCTGATGACCGGCCTGCTGATTTCCCAGGCCCATCTGCCGATGGATGAAACCATCACCATCACGCAGGACGACGTGGATACCGAAAAGGGCAGCAGCTCGCGCCTGGCCGTCGGCACCACGCTCACGCGCGGTGAAATGCTGCACCTGGCCCTGATGTCCAGTGAAAACCGCGCTGCCCATGCCCTGGGCCGCACTTTCCCTGGTGGCCTTGATGCCTTTGTCCAGCAGATGAATGCCAAGGCCCGTCTGCTGGGCATGACCGATACCCGCTACGTGGAGCCCACCGGGCTGTCCAGCCGCAACCAGTCCAGCGCCCGTGATCTGGCCGTGCTCGTCAATGTGGCGCACAGCGATCCGCTGGTGCGCGAGTACACCACTTCGCCCGGCTATGAGGTGGCCGTGGGCCGCCGCACGCTGCAGTACAACAACACCAACCGCCTGGTGATGAGCCCCACCTGGGACATCGGTCTGCAAAAGACCGGCTACATCTCCGAGGCAGGCCGCTGCCTGGTCATGCAGGCGCAGGTGGCTGGCCGCAAGATCATCATGGTCTTCCTGGATTCGGCCGGAAAGTTCAGCCGCCTCGGCGATGCCGAGCGCGTGCGCCACTGGGTGGAGTCCATGGGGCAGGTGGCTGGCGATCCCATGATCCACAAGGTCAAGGGCTGAGTTTTCTTTCCCCTCACGACAAAGGCGCCGATGGCGCCTTTGTCGTTTCTGGTGAGCAGGGGTCTGTCTTGCCAATGGCCCTGGCCAATGCCAACGGGGCCAACGGCCGTTCAGTGGCTGCTGCGCGCGTAGGGGTTGGGTGGCGGTGCCGCCGGGCGGGTTGCGTTGAAGCCCAGGGCGCCCGAGATCTCCTGTGCGGTGGACTGGAGCTTGGACATCCAGCTCTCGTCCAGCCGGTCGGCGGGAGCGGAGATGGACAGGCCGGCCACCAGCTTGCCCTGGTCGTCGTAGATGCCGGCAGCCATGCAGCGCACGCCCAGCTCCAGCTCTTCGTTGTCGCGGGCCACGCCATGGTGGCGTACCTTGTCCAGCTCGTTTTCCATGTCGGCCAGCCGCGTGATGCTGAAGTGCGTCTTGCCGGGCAGGCCGGTGCGCGTGGCGTAGGCGCGGACCTGTTGCGCATCGTCCGCCGCCAGGAACAGCTTGCCGTTGGATGTCAGGTGCAGCGGCGCATGGCCGCCGATGGCGCGCACCACCTGCATGCCGGAGCGCTCGCTGTAGGCGCGTTCCACATAGACGATTTCATCGCCCTGGCGCACGCTGAGGCTGACCGGCTGCTGGATCTGCTTGTGCAGCTGGCGCATGGGGATCAGGGCCGCTTCGCGCACGCTCAGGCGGGCCTTGACCAGATTGCCCAGTTCCAGGAAGCGCATGCCCAGGCGGTAGCTGCCCGATTCGGGGCGATCGACAAAGCGGCCGATGGCCAGATCGTTGAGGATGCGGTGCGTGGTGGAGGGGTGCAGGCCGGTGCGCTCGCTGATCTCCTTGAGCGATACCGCTTCCTCGCGCGAGGCCAACACGTCGATCAACGTGAACATGCGTTCCAGGACCTGGACGCTGGGCTTGGGGGAGGCCGCGTTATCGTTTTTTTTCATGAGGCGGAGTGGAGTTTCGGCATTCGGTCATTCTAGCGGCGGCCATGGCATGGCGGCATATGTGCCGCCAGCAAACAGCGGCTATGCGCATAAGAAATGTCGCTGAAAAGGCGTGGAGTGACGCTGTATCAGCGCGGCAGCTGATCCACGCGCTGCCAGCGCTCGTCAACGCGCACTTCATGGGGCAGGAAGCGCGCCTTGTAATTCATCTTCTGGCTGTCGGCGATCCAGTAGCCCAGGTAGACATAGGGCAGGCTCATGGACCGGGCCTGGTCGATCTGCCACAGCACATTGAAGGTGCCGTAGCTGGCGGGGTCGTTGGGCTCGTAGAAGGTGTAGACGGCAGACAGCCCGTCTTCCAGCACATCGAGGATGGAGACCATCTTCAGCGTGCCGATGCCGCCATCGGCCGCGGGCGTGCGGAACTCCACAAGGCGCGAGTTGACGCGGCTTTGCAGAAGGAATTGGGTGTACTGGTCCACGCTGTCATGGTCCATGCCTCCGCCGCTGTGGCGGCTTTGCTGGTAGCGCAGGTACAGCTGGTAGTGCTCGTTCGAGTAGTGCAGGCGCTGGATCGATGCTGTGAGATCGGCGTGGCGCGCGGCGGCGCGGCGCTGGCTGCGGTCGGGGCGGAAGTCGTGGACCAGGATGCGCATCGGCACGCAGGCACGGCATCCGTCGCAATACGGCCGGTAGGTGAACATTCCGCTGCGGCGAAAACCCAGTGAAACCAGCTCCGAATAGGCGCTGTTCTGGATCAGGTGGCTGGGCGTGGCCACTTGCGAACGCGCCAGCCGGCCATCGAGATAGCTGCAGGGGTAGGCGGCGGTGGCATAGAACTGCAGGGCCTGCAGCGGAAGATCGTTCGGGTGCGTCATGGTGTGCTGGCGGCAGCCGGTGATGTGTCGCCAGCCTCGCCGGACGGTGGCAGCAACGCGTCCCAGTATACGTTTTCGAACCGCCAGCGCATGGGCGGCAGCTGGCTTTGCTCGGCCACGGTTTGCAGGAACCGGGCGCGCGGCATTTCGCGCGCCCCCAGCGAGGCCAGATGCTGCGTGGCCTGCTGGCAATCGATCTGCGCGGCGCCTTGGTGTCTGCACAGCGCAACCAGGGCCGCCAGCGCGATCTTGGATGCGTCGGTGGCATGCGCGAACATGGATTCGCCAAACACGGCGCGGCCCAGTGCCACGCAATACAGGCCGCCCACCAGGCGTCCGTCCACCCAGGTCTCCACGCTGTGGGCTGCACCCTGGTGGTGCAGGTCGGTATAGGCGTCAAGAATTTCCTGCACGATCCAGGTGCCATCCTGGTCGTGGCGCACCGTCTGGGCGCAGTGCTGCATCACGGTCTCGAACGCGCTGTCGATGCGGATCTCGCAGCCCGGCGTGGCGCGAAAGCGCTGCAATGTCTTGCGCAGGCTGCGGTGCAGCCGGAACTGCGATGTCTGCAGCACCATGCGGGGATCGGGCGACCACCACAGCGTGGGCTGGCCTTCGCTGAACCAGGGAAAAATCCCCTGGCTGTAGGCGATGCGCAGGTGCGCCGCATCCAGCGTGCCGCCTGCGGCCAGCAGGCCCGGGATGGGGTCGTTGGGGCCCCATGCCGTTTCCACAGGAGGGAAGGCCTGGTGGGGGATGAGCCATGGGAGGGGATGGGACATGATCGGGTGCGGACGGAGGAAATGGATTCGTATTCTCTGCAGCCGCAGTCTTGCACAAACCATGCGCAAGAGGGCTGCGTGGATGCGAGGGCATCGCCTGGCCGGGGTAAGTGAACCTCCTACGTGGCCTTGTCGCGCCAGGGGACAGTGCCTCTTGGCAAGCTTGGGCTATGCTGGTTCCGTCTTCTTGCGGATGCTTGGCTTTCGCTGTGAAGGCATCGAAGGAGGATGAGCGATGTTTTTCAGCAAAATCTTTGGCGCAAGCCTTGCCGAGCCGCGCTATATCCGTCGCACCCGGGCCTACCTGCAGGAAGCCCGCATGGCGATGCTGGAGCACACCATTGCAGCGGAGTACTACAAGTCCTCTGCTGATATGTATGCGGAACGTGCCGCACGGCTGGAAGAAGAGCTGCGCGCATGGGAAGAGGGTGTCGAGCAATCCCGTGCTGCCCATGTTTCGCGCCGCGCACATGCCAGGCACAGCAAGCCCGTCACCGTGGAGCCCGCTGCAACTCCATCGCCACCGAACACGCCCACCGTGGGCATGGTGCGCGCAGCCTGACCCAACAAAAAAGCCCGCATGCGTTGGCATGCGGGCTTTTCATCTGGCTCCTCAACCTGGGCTCGAACCAGGGACCTACGGATTAACAGTCCGGCGCTCTACCAACTGAGCTATTGAGGAATATGTTGGCGTTGGGTCTTGTGCGATTGCAAGGCCACTGAAATTTGGCTCCTCAACCTGGGCTCGAACCAGGGACCTACGGATTAACAGTCCGGCGCTCTACCAACTGAGCTATTGAGGAATACACGTCTATCGACAGAGATCTTGTGCGGTTGCAAGATCTTGAAATTCTTTTGGCTCCTCAACCTGGGCTCGAACCAGGGACCTACGGATTAACAGTCCGGCGCTCTACCAACTGAGCTATTGAGGAACAAGACCTATATTATATGACGTAAAAAACACGTCACAGAAAACTCGGGGGAATTTTTTCAGGAAGGCCGGCTGCAGGCCTTCATTCTCACGGCTCGGGCCTGAACCACAGCCACACCAGCACGCAGCCCATGGAGGTCAGCGCCACGGCCTGCACCCAGGCGGGCGGGCGTGTCCACAGCAGTATGACGGCGCACAGGCTCATCATGGCGCTGGCGCTCCATTTGGCGCGCCGGCTCACGCGGCCGCCCCGTGCCCAGTTGCGCAGCATGGGGCCGAACAGGCGATGGCGCCACAGCCAGGTGTGCATGCGCTGCGAGCTGCGCGCCGCGGCCCAGCCGGCCATGAGCACGAACACCGTGGTGGGCAATCCTGGAATGAAGATGCCGGCAATGCCCGTGGCCAGGCTCAGGCAGGCAAACAGCTGCAGCGCCCAGCGCAACGGGGCGGCCGGCATGCGGTGCAGGGGAGGGGGATCGTCATCATGGAAGGCCGGCGCCGTGCCTGCCTGCGCAGTGGCCTCTGGCTCCAGGGCCTGTGCCATGGGTATTTGCTGCGCGCCTGCCTCACGGTCCTCTGGGGACGCGGTGGATGACTCTCTGGCGGTGCTGGGCATGCTGCGATTGTGCCAGCGCGCTGTGGCCATGGCGGCCAAGAGGCGGCCAAGAGGTGGCCAGGAGGCAGCCGGGAGCCGGGCGGCAGCTATGCTTGGCAACCCGCATTTACATGCATAGCCTTGCACTGCCATGACTGTCCGCACCATTTTGAAGATGGGCGATCCGCGCCTGCTGCGCGTCGCCCAGCCCGTGACCGAATTCGACACCGACGAACTGCACCTGCTGCTCAGCGATTTGCTGGACACAATGCATGCAGCCAACGGCGCGGGGCTGGCCGCGCCGCAGATTGGCGTGGACCTGCAGATGGTGGTGTTCGGCTCCGGCCTGCCCAATCCGCGCTACCCCGATGCGCCCGTGGTGCCGCGCACCGTGCTCATCAACCCGGTCATCACGCCCATGGGCGAGGACGAGCAACTGGACTGGGAAGGCTGCCTGTCCGTACCCGGCATGCGCGGCATGGTGCCGCGCTGGAACCATATCCGCTATACGGGCTTCGATGTGTTTGGCGATGCCATCGACCGCACGGTGGATGGTTTTCATGCGCGCGTGGTCCAGCATGAGTGCGATCACCTCTGGGGAAAGCTCTATCCCATGCGCATGCGTGACTTCAGCCAGTTCGGCTTCACCGATGTGCTGTTCCCCGGCATCAGCGCGGCCGAGGACGACTGAGCGGGCGGGCGCTGCCCGTATTCAAGGATCTTCGGTCAGGTCTTTGTATACAAATCGGTAGACAATTTTTCCATGCTGGCGCCGTACATTGGCACTTCCCGCCAAGGCGGGGATTGTGTGCGTTCGCCCGCCAAGAGCTGCCAAGCAGCCACCGGGCTTCGCGATGCAGGATGCAGGAGAGCGCGGCCTATCGGGTCGGCGGCAAAAGGTGCGCGGGGGCGCGCCTGCCGCCATCCGGCTGCCGCGTACTTGTCCGGCGTTCTGTGAACAAGAGGACAAGGAGACAGCGATGGAAAAAAGTTCTGGCAATGCGCCGGCCCTGGGTACAGACATCCGCCCGGAGGACGAGCAACTCGGCCTCACGGCCAACACCCTCTATGGTTTGCAGCATGTGCTGACCATGTACGGAGGCATCGTGGCCGTGCCCCTGGTCATGGCCAATGCGGCCGGCATGTCGGCGGCCGACACGGGCCTGCTGATCACGGCCTGCCTTTTCATGGGTGGGCTGGCCACGCTGCTGCAGACGCTGGGCATTCCGTTCTTCGGCTCGCGCCTGCCGCTGGTGCAGGGCGTGTCCTTCTCGGGCGTGGCCACCATGGTCAGCATCCTGCACACGGGCGGCGGCATGCAGGGCGTGCTGGGCGCCGTGCTCTTTGCCTCGGTGTTCGGCCTGATCATTGCGCCCATTTTTTCCAAGCTCACCCGGTTTTTCCCGCCGCTGGTCAATGGCTGCGTGATCACCATCATCGGCCTGTCGCTGATGCCGGTGGCGGCCCACTGGGCCATGGGCGGCAATCCCCAGGCGGCCGACTACGGCAGCATGGGCAACATCGGGCTGGCGGGCCTGTCGCTGGTCATCGTGCTGGCACTGAGCAAGCTGGGCAACGCCATGATCTCGCGCCTGTCCATCCTGCTGGCCATCGTCATCGGCACGGCGGTGGCGGCCATGATCGGCAAGTCCGACTTTTCCGAGGTGGGCAGCGGCGCCTGGTTCGCCGTGCCCATGCCGCTGCACTTCGGCTGGCCGACCTTCAGCCTGGCGGCGACGCTTTCCATGTCCATCGTGATCCTGGTGACCCTGGTGGAAACCTCGGCCGACATCCTGGCCGTGGGCGACATCGTGGGCACCCGCGTGGATTCGCGCCGCCTGGCCGACGGCCTGCGCGCCGACATGCTGTCCAGCGTGGTGGCGCCGTTCTTCGGCTCGTTCACGCAGAGCGCCTTTGCCCAGAACGTGGGCCTGGTCGCGGTCACGGGCATCAAGAGCCGTTATGTCGTGGCCTTTAGCGGCCTGATCCTGATCGCCTTCGGCCTGCTGCCCATCATGGGGCGCATCGTGGCCTGCGTGCCGCCCTCGGTGCTGGGCGGCGCGGGCCTGGTGCTTTTTGGCACGGTGGCGGCCAGCGGCATCCGCACGCTGGCCAAGGTGGACTATCACAACAACATGAACCTGATCATCGTGGCGGCGTCCATCGGCATGGGCGTGCTGCCCATGGTCAAGCCGGACTTCTATCACCACTTCCCGGACTGGTTCGCCACCATGTTCCATTCGGGCATCAGCTCCACGGCGGTGACCGTGCTGCTGCTGAACCTGGTCTTCAACCACTTCAAGCAGGGCAACCCCGAGGAGCCTTCGGTATTCGGCGCAGGTTCTGAGCGCGTGCTCAGCGAGGCCGTGCTGTCTGCCCTGGCCGATGGCGACCGGGTGGTCGACGGCAAGCTCTATGACCGCGAGGGCAAGGAAGTGGCCACGGTGTCGGCGCCTGCGGCTGCCATGCACTGACGGCGGCAACCACGCCAGCGCCTGGATGCAAAAGGCCCGCCCTGGTTGACAGGGCGGGCCTTTTTTCGCCGCAAGCTCAGACCGCCAAGGCCTGCAGCAGCTCGGTTTCTATGAGCAGCTGGCGCTGGTTGTTCTGCAGTTCGGCGCCCTCGATCAGAAAGCTGTCTTCCACGCGCTCGCCCAGCGTGCTGACCTTGGCCAATTGCACGCTCAGGTGGTGCTGGGCCAGGATGCGCGCCACGGTGTAGAGCAGGCCGGCGCGGTCCGTGGCCGAGATGGACAGCAGCCAGTGCTGGGCTTTCTCGTCGGGCTGCAGCGTGACGCGCGGTGCAAAGGGGAAGCTTTTGACGCGGCGCGACAGGCGGCGGGGAGATGGCTCGCGCAGCGGCCCGCCCTGCATCAGCGCGGCGACCAGGTCGTTCTCGACCATGTGCATCAGCTCGCGGTACTGCTCCTGCATGGCGGGCGCGACCACCTGGAAGGTGTCCAGCGCATAGCTGTTGTGGGCCGTGTGCACGCGCGCATCCAGAATGGAGAAGGCCGCCCGGTCGAAGTAGCCGCAGATGCGCGCGAACAGATCGGGTTGGTCAGGCGCGTAGACCAGCACCTGCAGCCCCTCGCCGGCCAGGGAGCGGCGCGCGCGCACCACGGGGCGGGTGGTGCCCACGTGGCGCGACAGGTGGCGCGTGTGCCAGGCGATGTCGGCCGCCTCGTGGCGCATGAAATAGTCCACGCCCAGCGTGTCCCAGAGCTTCTTGTGCGATTCGAAGGGCTGGGCTGTCAGTGCCAGCTGCACCAGTGCCTCGCGGCGGCGGGCCTCGATTTCGGCGGCAGCATCGGGCGCGCGTCCGCCCATGACGCGCAAGGTCAGGCGATAGGTGTCCTCCAGCAGCTTGCCCTTCCAGGCGCTCCAGACCTTGGGGCTGGTGCCGCGGATGTCGGCCACGGTCAGCAGGTACAGGGCCGTGAGGTTGCGTTCGTTGCCCACGCGCTCGGCAAAGGCCTGGATCACCTCGGGGTCCGACAGATCCTGCTTTTGTGCGACCTGGCTCATGGTCAGGTGCTCGCGCACGAGGAATTCGATCAGCTCGGCGTCGGCGCGCGCAATGCCGTGGGCGCGGCAAAAACGCTTGGCCTCCACGGCGCCGATGATGGAGTGGTCGCCGCCCCGGCCCTTGCCGATGTCGTGGAACAGCGCGGCCACGTACAGCAGCCAGGGCTTGTCCCAGCCGCTGGCCAGCTGCGAGCAGAACGGGTACTCATGCGCATGCTCGGCCATGAAAAAGCGCCGCACATTGCGCAGCACCATGAGGATGTGCTGGTCCACCGTGTAGACGTGGAACAGGTCATGCTGCATCTGGCCCACGATGCGCCGGAAGGGCCACAGGTAGCGCCCCAGCACCGAGGTCTGGTTCATCAGCCGCATGGCGTGCGTGATGCCGCTGGGCTGCTGCAGGATCTTCATGAAGGTGGCGCGGTTGACCGGGTCGCGCCGGAAGGCCGCGTCCATCAGGTCACGCGCGCCGTACAGCGCGCGCAGCGTGCGCGCCGACAGGTCGGTGAGGCCCACATGGGTCTCGTACATCAAAAAGGTTTCGAGGATGGCGTGCGGCTCGCGCTCGTAGAGATCGTCGCTGGCCACCTCGATGGTGCCGGCCTTCTCGTAGAAGCGCGAGTTCAGCCGGATGCGCGGCGTGGGGCGCGGGTTCAGCCGCTCCTCGATGTTCAGCCGCAGGATCTGGCACAGCTGGGTCACGGCCTTGGCCGCCCAGTAGTAGTGGCGCATCAGCGTCTCGCTGGCGCGCATGGCCAGCTTGCGCCCCTCGGCCGAGGTGGAGCGGTAGCCAAAGGCCTCGGCCACGGCGGTCTGCTGATCGAAGACCAGGCGGTCCTCATGCCGGCCCGCCACGGCGTGCAGGCGTGCACGTATCAGGCTCAGCAGGGCTTCGTTGTCTTCGAGCTGCCGGCGCTCGAAATCGGTGATCAGCCCCTTGCCGGCCAGGGCCTGCCAGCTGCTGCCCAGGCCTGCGGCACGTGCCAGCCAGATCATGGTGTGCAGATCGCGCAGGCCGCCGGGCGATTCCTTGCAGTTGGGCTCCAGCGAGTAGGGCGTGCTCTCGTACTTGTTGTGGCGCTGGCGCATTTCCAGCAGCTTGCCGGACAGAAAGGCGTGCGCATTCATCTGGGCCTGGTAGCGCGTCTGGAACTCGGCGAACAGCGGCTCGCTGCCGCAGATGCGGCGTGATTCCAGCAGGGCGGTCTGCACCGTCAGGTCGCGCTCGGATTCCTCCAGGCATTCGGCCAGCGTGCGCACGCTGGAGCCGATTTCCAGGCCCGCGTCCCAGCAACTGCCGATGAATTTCTCGATGCGCGAGGCCAGCTCGGCATCTGCCGTGCCAGCGGCTGGCAGCAGCACCAGCACGTCGATGTCGGAATAGGGAAACAGCTGGGCGCGCCCGAAGCCGCCCACGGCGGCCAGGCAGGCCTCGGGCGGCATGCCGGCGCGATGCCACAGCGCGCGCAGCAGCGTGTCGGCCAGATCGCTCAGGTGCTGCAGCACCAGGCGCACGCCGCGCCGGCCCATGGTGGGCGCCAGCAGCGAGCCTATCCAGCGCCCGCGATCCCGGGCGTACTGCACGCGCAACTGCTCCAGCGAGTCCGGGGCAGAGGGCGCAGCGTGGGAAGGAGTGTGGTCAGTGGTCTGTTTCATGCGCGGCGAGGGCAGGGAAGGCGCCGGGAGCGGGTGCCCCGGACGCCATGCCATTTTGCCTGCGCATCACGCAAGAAACATGCCGAGCCTCAGCAGCTCGTAGTGGTAACGAAGGGGGGCAGCGCGGGCGAGCCGGCCGACAGGGTCATGACTTCGTAGCCGGTCTTGGTCACCACCAGGGTGTGTTCCCACTGGGCCGAGAGGCTGTGGTCCTTGGTCACGATGGTCCAACCGTCCTTGCCCAGCTCCTTGATCTCGCGCTTGCCCAGGTTGAGCATGGGCTCGACGGTGAAGACCATGCCTTCTTCCAGCACGGTGCCCGTTCCGGGGCGGCCGTAGTGCAGGATCTGGGGCTCTTCGTGGAACTTCTGGCCGATGCCGTGGCCGCAGAACTCGCGCACCACCGACAGGCCGTGGCCTTCGGCAAAGGTCTGGATGGCGTTGCCGATGTCGCCCAGCGTGGCGCCGGGCCTGACCTGCTGGATGCCCAGCCACATGGCGTCGAAGGTCAGTGCCGACAGGCGCTTGGCTGCGATGGAGCACTCTCCGATCATGAACATGCGGCTGTTGTCGCCGTACCAGCCGTCCTTGGTGATGACCGTGACGTCCACATTGACGATGTCGCCCTTCTTGAGCGGCTTGTCATTGGGAATGCCGTGGCAGACCACATGGTTGACCGAGGTGCACAGGTGCCCGGGGTAGGGAGGGTAGCCGGGCGGCTGGTAGCCGATGGTGGCGGAGACCGTGCCCTGCTGCGCCATGCATTCGGCGCCCAGGCGGTCGATCTCGGCCGTGGTGATGCCGGGCTTGATGTGGGGGGTGATGTAGTCCAGCACTTCCGAAGCCAGGCGGCAGGCCACGCGCATGGCTGCGATGTCTTCAGCGCTCTTGATGGTGATGCTCATGCCCGCAATTATCCCATTGCGCCTTCGGGCGTGCAGGGGTAAGGGGCGGCTGTCGCCATCGGGACGGCTCAGCCCGGTAAAATAGCGGCCTCACCGATTCAGCGCCTTGCAGCCAGCCCCCGGAGGGCGGGGCCGCAGGGCGCTTTTCACAAGCCTCCTCACCCAACAGGCCGCCACGTGACCTTGCATCTGACACAGTTGGAGGGTGGAAACGCTCTCAGCTCGTTCCGCGCCCAGCAGCTCCTGACCGAACTGGTCTCCATCCATCCCAAAATCACCGGCATTGCCGCGCGCTTCGTGCACCTGGTGGCCACGGACGCCGCACCCACGCCCGCATTGCAAGAGCGCCTCCAGGCGCTCTTGACCTATGGAGACCCCTATGAAGGCCCGGCCGACGGTGCTGCCCTGGTGGTCACGCCGCGCCTGGGAACGATCTCCCCCTGGGCCTCCAAGGCCACGGACATTGCCCGCAACTGCGGCCTGGGCGTGTTCCGCGTGGAGCGCATCACCGAATACCGCATCGCCTTCAAGACCGGCCTGCTGAGCAATGTGCTGGGCAGCGCGCCTGAGCTTTCGGCCGAGCAGACTGCACGGATCGCCGCCTTGCTGCACGACCGCATGACCGAGTCGGTCTTCGCCACGCGCGCCGAGGCCGAGCAACTGTTCTCCGCCCTGGACGCCGCTCCCATGGAGTTCGTCGATGTGCTGGGCGGCGGCCGCGCCGCGCTGGAGACTGCCAACCGCCAATGGGGCCTGGCCCTGGCCGACGACGAGATCGACTACCTGGTCGATGCCTTCAAGGGCCTCAAGCGCAATCCCACGGACGTGGAACTGATGATGTTCGCGCAGGCCAACAGCGAGCACTGCCGCCACAAGATCTTCAACGCCCAGTTCACCATCGACGGCGAGGCCCAGGACAAGAGCCTGTTCGGCATGATCCGCAACACGCACCAGGTCTCGCCCCAGCACACGGTGGTGGCTTACTCGGACAACGCCTCCATCATGGAAGGCCATGAGGTCGAGCGCTTCGTCGCCACCTTCGAGGCGGCCCTGGACAAGATCAAGGCGCCCAGCTACCAGAAGAAGCAGGCCGTCAACCACGTGCTGATGAAGGTGGAGACGCACAACCACCCCACGGCCATCTCCCCCTTCCCCGGCGCATCGACCGGCGCGGGCGGCGAGATCCGCGACGAGGGCGCCACGGGCCGCGGCTCCAAGCCCAAGGCCGGCCTGTCGGGCTTCACGGTCTCCAAGCTGTGGGGCAGCGAAGTGGGCAAGCCCGAGCACATCGCCAGCCCGCTGCAGATCATGATCGAGGGCCCGCTCGGTGGCGCGGCCTTCAACAACGAATTCGGCCGTCCCAACCTGACCGGCTATTTCCGCGAGTACGAGCAGCAGGTCGGCGTGGGTGCCGATGCCGTGATGCGCGGCTACCACAAGCCCATCATGATCGCGGGCGGCCTGGGCGTGATCGACTCCGAACTGACTCAGAAGATCGAATTCCCCGCCGGCACCCTGCTGATCCAGCTGGGCGGCCCCGGCATGCGCATCGGCATGGGCGGCGGCGCTGCCAGCTCCATGGCCAGCGGCACGAACGCGGCCGAGCTGGACTTCGACTCCGTGCAGCGCGGCAATCCCGAGATCGAGCGCCGCGCCCAGGAAGTCATCAACCACTGCTGGGCCCAGGGCGACAAGAACCCCATCCTGGCCATCCACGACGTGGGTGCCGGCGGCCTGTCCAATGCCTTCCCCGAGCTGACCAACGATGCGGGCCGTGGCGCGCGCTTTGACCTGCGCGCCGTCAACCTGGAGGAATCCGGCCTGGCGCCCAAGGAAATCTGGTCCAACGAAAGCCAGGAACGCTATGTGATGGCCATCGCTCCCGAATCGCTGGCCGAGTTCACGGCCTTCTGCGAGCGTGAGCGCTGCCCGTTCGCCGTGATCGGCACGGCCACGGAAGAACGCCAGCTGGTGCTGGAGGACACGGCGGTGGCCTCGGGCGACCAGAAGTTCCCCGTGGACATGCCCATGAACGTGCTGCTGGGCAAGCCGCCCAAGATGCACCGCGACGTGGCCACCGTGCAGCGCGAGCTGCCGCCCATGGACCTGACCGGCGTGCCCCTGGAAAAGGCCGTGATCGACGTGCTGGCCCACCCCACCGTGGCCTCCAAGCGCTTCCTGATCACCATTGGCGACCGCGCCGTGGGCGGTCTCACGCACCGCGACCAGATGGTCGGCCCCTGGCAGGTGCCCGTGGCCGACGTGGCCGTGACCCTGGCCGACTACCGTGGCTTCAAGGGCGAGGCCATGGCCATGGGCGAGCGCACGCCGCTGGCCTCCATCAACGCCCCGGCGTCGGGACGCATGGCCGTGGCCGAGGCCATCACCAACATGCTGGCCGCGCCCATCGAGCTGTCCAAGGTCAAGTTGTCGGCCAACTGGATGGCCGCCTGCGGCGAGCCCGGCGAAGACGCGGCGCTCTACGCCACCGTCAAGGCCGTGGGCATGGAGCTGTGCCCGCAGCTGGACATCTCGATCCCCGTGGGCAAGGACAGCCTGTCCATGCGCACCCAGTGGAACGAGGGCGGCCAGGTCAAGAAGGTGACCTCGCCCGTCAGCCTGATCATCACGGGCTTCGCCTCCATCGACGATGTGCGCGGCACGCTCACGCCCCAGCTGGACGCCTCGGAAGACGACAGCACCCTGGTCCTGGTGGACCTGGGCCGCGGCAAGATGCGCATGGGCGGCTCCATCCTGGGTCAAGTGCTGGGCCAGTCCGGCAATGAAACGCCTGACCTCGATGACGCCAAGGACCTGATTGCCCTGGTCGATGCCGTCAACGACCTGCGCGCCAAGGGGCAGATCCTGGCCTACCACGACAAGGGCGACGGCGGCCTGCTGGCCACCGTGGCCGAGATGGCCTTTGCCGGCCATGTGGGCGTGGCCATCAACGTGGACATGCTGGTCACCGAAGGCGACGGCATCAGCGACAGCCGCATGGACTCGGGCGAAGGCAAGAACTGGGCCTCCCAGATCAGCGGCCGCCGCGACGACATGACGCTGCGCGCACTGTTCAACGAAGAGCTGGGCGCCGTGCTGCAGATCCGCACGGCCGACCGCGCCGCCGTGCTGCAGACCCTGCGTGAGCATGGCCTGTCCACCTGCAGCCACATCATCGGCAAGACGCGCCCCGTCTCCTCCAAGGTCGATGCGGGCAAGGGCGAGCTGCAGGTCTGGCGCGATGCCAAGTCCGTCTTCGGCGCCTCGCTCAGCGACCTGCACCAGGTCTGGGATGCCGTCAGCTGGAAGATTGCCCAGCAGCGCGACAACCCGGCCTGCGCCGACAGCGAGCACGCCGCAGCCGGCGAGCCTGCCGACCCGGGCATGCACTTGCACCTGACGTTCGACCCGGCCGAAAACCCCGCCGCACCCTTCCTGAACCTGGGCGCGCGGCCCCGCGTGGCCGTGCTGCGCGAGCAGGGCGTGAACTCCCATGTGGAAATGGCCTACGCCTTCACCGAAGCCGGCTTCGACGCGGTGGACGTGCACATGACCGACCTGCAAAGCGGCCGCGCGCAGCTGCAGGACTTCGCCGGCGTGGTGGCCTGCGGCGGCTTCAGCTACGGCGACACGCTGGGCGCCGGCATCGGCTGGGCGCGCTCCATCACCTTCAACGACAGCCTGTCCGCGCAGTTCCAGCAGTTCTTCGGCCGCAGCGACACCTTCGGCCTGGGCGTGTGCAACGGCTGCCAGATGTTTGCCGAGCTGGCCGACATCATTCCCGGTGCCCAGGACTGGCCGCGTTTCACGCAGAACCAGAGCAACCGCTTCGAGGCGCGCCTGTCCATGGTGGAAGTGCTGGAGTCGCCCAGCCTGTTCCTGCAGGGCATGGCCGGCAGCCGCCTGCCCATCGCCGTGGCCCACGGCGAAGGCTTTGCCAACTTCCGCTTCCGCGGCAATGCGGACAAGGCCATCGCCTCCATGCGCTATGTGGACAACCACGGCAAGGCCACCGAGCAGTACCCGTTCAATCCCAATGGATCGGCCGGCGGCCTGACGGCAGTGACCACGGCCGATGGCCGCTTCACGGCCATGATGCCCCACCCCGAGCGCGTGTTCCGCAACGTGCAGATGAGCTGGACCAACGGCGACAAGTCGGAATTCAGCCCCTGGATGCGTGTGTGGCGCAACGCCCGCAAGTGGCTGGGTTGATGCACTGAGCGACGCTGCAAAGCAGACAAAGGCCCTTCGGGGCCTTTTCTTTTTCTGTTTCTTTTTGGCGGCTGCCGTTACGGCGCCAGCATCTGCGCCGTGCGCGCGCGGGCCTGCTGGACCAGGGTGGAGATCAGCACCGTCTCGGGCAGGTTGTGCCAGTAGCGGCGCGGCATCTCGCGCAGCATGGCCTGCTCCTTCAGGCGCGCCGGGTTGAAGGTGCTGGCGTAGTAGGTCAGCCACAGGGCCTCGCCCGCGTCGGCTGGCGGGGCATCGCTGCGGCGCGCGCCGGGCGCCAGGCGCAGCGCATGGCCGTCCCAGTGCGCGCTGCATTGCGGCGTGAGGATGGCCCAGTGCATGTTGGCAAAGCGCTTGCAGAAAAAGGGCGCCGCCGCGCGCACGATGTGGTGCTCGGGCTCGAACCAGGCAATGTGCAGCTCGGGCAGGTTCTGCCGCTGCGTCGTCCGAAAGCGCACAAAGGCATGCATCTTGTGGATCTCGCGCGAGACGGGGCGGGCCAGGGCCTCGATGGCGCGCCAGTCCGCATCCAGCGCATCCAGCCGCAGTTCGGGCCGGGCCTGCATGCGCGCCAGCCATCGGTGGCATAGTTCGAAGCGGCCCGCCGCGCGGTGCATGCAGGCATGGCGCAGCGCGGACATCTGGGTGTCCGACAGGGACAGCCCTGCCTCGCCGGGGCCGGCCAGCCCGGCGAGTGCCGAGGCGGGCATGGCCTGCTCCGGCGCGCTGGAAAACAGGTCCACCCCCGCGCCGAGTGGCTGCGCACCCCGCGTGTCGGGCCACCGCCAGCGCACCAGGGCGGGGTCGGCGCCATGGGCCAGCAGCGCCCGGCAGGCTGCGCGAAAGCCGGGCCAGTCGTCGGGGCTGTCGAGTTCGATGGTGAGAGCCTGTGCTTGCATGGCGTGCTCCAGGCTCTAGAACAGGCTGGCCTGCAGCGCGCTTTGCACGCGCATGCCGCTGTGCCGGGCCTGGGCCTGGCTGGCCTGCGACTGCGCGATCAGCCGGGTGCGCAGCGCGGCCGAGTCGGTCTCGCCCAGCAGGGGCCGGTGGCCGTCGATCAGCACGAAGGGCAGGGCCTTTTGCACGGGGGCGCGCAGCCGCAGCAGATCGTCCAGCCGCAGCCTGCGCACGCGGCGCGCCGCCAGCAGGCGGTCCACCGTCTGCGTGCCCAGGCCCGGCACTCGCAGCAGCAGGCTGCGCGGCGCACGGTTGAGGTCCACGGGGAACTGCTGTCGGTTGGCCAGTGCCCAGGCCAGCTTGGGGTCGATCTCCAGGTCCAGCATGCCGTGGCGGCTGGCCGCCGCGATCTCGCCCGCCCCGTAGCCGTAAAAGCGCATCAGCCAGTCGGCCTGGTAGAGCCGGTGCTCGCGCATGAGGGGCGGCGCCTGCGGCGGCAGATCGCGCGAGGCATCGGGAATGGGGCTGAAGGCCGAGTAGTACACGCGGCGCAGGCCGTAGCCCGCATACAGCGTGTGGCTGGATTCGAGGATGTCGGCATCGGTTGCGCGGTCGGCGCCCACGATCATCTGCGTGCTCTGACCGCCCGGCGCAAAGCGCGGCACGGCGGCGCGCTGCGCGGGCGCGCCGGGCAGGGACTGCGCCTGGCGCTGCTCGCGCGTGGCCGCGCGCCAGGCCTGCACATGCCGGTCCACGCCCTGCATGGCCTGGCGTATGCGCTGTCCATCCTTTTCAGGCGCGAACTGCGCCAGGCCGCTGGCCGTGGGTAGTTCCACATTGATGCTCAGGCGGTCGGCATGGCGGCCTGCCTGGGCCAGCAATTCGGGGGCGGCATCCGGGATGGTCTTCAGATGGATGTAGCCGCGAAAGTCATGCTCCTCGCGCAGGCGGCGCGCCACTTCCACCAGTTGCTCCATGGTGTAGTCGCTAGAGCGGATGATGCCGCTGGACAGGAACAGCCCCTCGATGCAGTTGCGCCGGTAGAAGTCCAGCGTCAACTGCACCACCTCGGCCACCGTGAAGCGGGCGCGCTGCACGTTGGAGCTCTTGCGGTTGATGCAGTAGCGGCAGTCGAAGATGCAGACATTGGTCAGCAGGATCTTGAGCAGCGAGATGCAGCGCCCGTCGGGCGCATAGCTGTGGCAGATGCCCATGCCGGTGACCGAGCCCATGCCCTTGCCGTCCAGCGAGTCGCGCCCCTGCGATCCGCTGGAGGCGCAGCTGGCGTCGTACTTGGCGGCGTCGGCGAGGATGAAAAGTTTGCGTTGCAGCTCCATGGCTGTATAAATATACAGTATATTTGCCTGGCACGTCCGGTTTCCTGAGAGCCCATCCCCCAGCCAGGGTCTGGTCCGGCCTTGCCTGGCTGCGGGTCGAACGCACTGTCGCGCTATCGCAATGGCCAGCGGATTGCAATGGTTGCCAGTGCAATGGAATGAAACCGTTTTCAGTGCGGAATGAGTGCTTGCTTTCAATGGATGGCGATGTGCATCGCAGGAAATGGTGAATGCGTGTTTTCTGCGTCTTTCGCAATGCCTGAAGGCTGGCATGGCTTGGTGCCATCAATGCACGCGCTGATATAGCGCAGCTGGCTGCGCGCCACGGGGTTCCCCATTCACGGGAGAGAGGCTGGGTGTTGTTGTGAATTGTTTCAAATTGCCGATAACTATTGCTGATAGGCTTTCGGGTTTGCCGGGCAGTGCCGTTTCATTCAATGCGCCCGGCGATGACAAACACTTGGAGAGGGAGCTTCGGTGTCGCGTGTATTAGGAACAGAGAGCGAAGTGCTGGCGCTGTCGCCGGACGCCTCATCCAGCAAGGCCGCCAAGGGCCTGCAAACGCCCGCCAAATGGCCCGCCATGGGCGCCAATGATGTGGCGGTCTGGGGTGAATGCCAGGGCAGCGGCAGCAAGCCCTACCAGACCCAGGTGGACCTGTCGGGGCCTTCCTTCAAATGCTCTTGCCCCAGCCGCAAATTTCCCTGCAAGCACGGGCTGGCGCTGATGCTGATGCGTGCCGGCGGGCAAGTCCCCGAAGGCGTTGATCCGCCCGCCTGGGTGCAGACCTGGCTGGACAGCCGCCAGGAAAAGGCTGAGAAGAAAGAGGCCAAGGCTGCCGCCGCAGCGGCCGAGCCGCCACCCGATCCTGAGGTCGCGGCCAAACAGCAGGCCAGGCGCGAAGACAAGCGCTGGGACAAGGTCGAAGCCGGCCTGCAGGAGTTGTCGCTGTGGATGCAGGACATGGTGCGTGCGGGCCTGGCCAACCAGGCCAGCGACACGCAGATGCGCCAGCGCTGGAACAACATGGCCGCGCGCATGGTCGATGCGCAGGCCACGGGCATGGCGGCGCGCATCAAGGATTGCCGGGATCTGGTGGACAGCCACCGAGACTGGCCGCGCGACATGCTGGTGCAGCTGGGCCACTGGCAGTTGATCATCGACGCCGTGCGCCGCCGCGAATCGCTCAGCCCCGAGGTCAAGGCCGACGTGATGGCCGCGCTGGGCTGGCCCATGGACAAGGCCGAGGTGCAGGCCAGGGGCCAACTGGTCGAGGACGAATGGCTGGTGGCCGGCCTGCGCATGATCGAGCGCGAAGGCCGACTCATGGAGCGGCGCGTCTGGCTGCAGGGCCAGCGCACGGGGCGCATGGCCCTGGTGCTGGACTATGCGCAGGGCGGGCGCGGCTTTGAATCGGCCTGGGTGCCTGGCCATCGCTACGGCTGCGCGCTGAATTTCTATCCGGGCCACGCGCCGCTGCGCGCCATTGCGGCCAATGGCAACGGGCCTGCGCTGCCTGCCGATGGCGCCAGCCCGCTGGCCACCTCGGCCGTGGGAGACGTCCTGCAACTGCTGGGCCAGCGCATTGCCGCCAACCCGCTGCAGGCCACGCAGCCGTTGTGCCAGGACCGGCTGCGGCTGGTGCCCGCCCAGGGCCAGTGGTTCGCGGCCTGGCCCCAAGCGCCGGATGCATCGCCGGTCGCCCCTGGCACGGCGGCGCCAGTGCAGCCCGTTCCCGTGGCGATTGACGATGCCGAGGCCTGGCGCCTGCTGGCGCTCAGCGGCGGTGCGCCCATGCAGCTGTTTGGCGAATGGGAACCCGGCCCGGCCGTGGGCCGCTGGCGGCTGCTGAGCGCCTGGCAGGCCCGCGAAGGCGAAACCGCCCAGCAATGTATCTGGCAGAACCAGGGTGATCCGGTATGAGCAACGCACAACTTTGGGCTGCGCTGCAGCAATCGGCCATGGTCGGCTCGGACCGGCTGGCCGTGCCGCCTGCGCTGGCTTCGGGCGTGGACCCGTCCGCAAGCGGGTCGCAGCAGGCCGTGCAGGCCGCGCTGCAGCCCCGCACTGACGTGGCCGGTGACTCGCCCGCCCAGCAACTGCTGCGCGCCAGCGCCGTGGCGGCCGTGTTCGAGCGGGCCGGCTGGCAGCCTGGCGCGCTGGTGCGCCTGACGGCACCGCTGGCCGTGCCGGCCGCAGCGCCTGCGGAGTCGCGCACTGCGCCTGCCGATGCGCGCCTGCACACCCTGATGGGCGACGTGCTCAATGACGGCCCGTTCGAGCTGCAGGCCTCCATGCTGCGTACCCTGGACCAGGCCGGCCAGCGCCTGCCCCACGATCTGCTGGTGCCTGCGCTGGAGCAGGGCCGCCAGTCCGTGGAGCTGCGCCAGTGGCTGGCCCCCGTGCTGGGCGAGCGCGGGCGCTGGCTGGGCGCGCTCAACCCGCAATGGGGCTATGCCAGCGGCGTGGAGGAAACCGCCGACCCCGAACTGGTCTGGCAGGAGGGCTCGGTGGAGCAGCGCGTGGCCCTGCTGCGCAGCGAGCGCGCAACCGATGCCGCCAAGGCCCGCACGCGGCTGGAAGGCAGCCTGAAGGAGCTGGGCGCCAAGGAGCGCCTGCCCCTGGTCCAGGCCCTGGCCGTGGGGCTGGGCATGGACGATGAGCCGCTGCTCGAAAAACTGCTGTCCGACCGCAGCAAGGAGATCCGCGAGAACGCCGCGCAAATGCTCTCGTGCCTGCCGGACAGCGCGCACAGCCAGCGCGTCATGGGCTGGATGCAGTCCATGCTGCAGCAGGACGACAAGGGCCAGTGGATCGTGGAGCCTCCCGAAGAAGGCCTCAAGGAATGGGAGCGCGACGGCATCACGCTCAAACCCGACGCCTACCACCGTGGCGGCAAGAAGGCCTGGCTGCTGGAGCAGATGGTGCAGCTCACGCCCGTGTCCTTCTGGACCCGCTCCCTGGGCCTGACGCCCCTGGAAGTGATGGAGTGGAGCCGGCGCAGCGACTGGAAGTCCTCGCTGCGCCAGGGCTGGGTGCAGGCCCTGCAGTACCAGCTGGACGTGGAATGGATCGATGCCGCCCAGACCATGGGCCGCGACATGCGCCACGACGCCCTCCTGCCCGCCCTCATGGCCCGGTTGTCCCGCGAGGAACGCGAGTCCCGCTGGATTGCCCAGTTCGAGCGCGACAGGCACAAGCTCATCGATGCCATCGAAGGCATGTCCCAGTCGCTGGGCGGTGCCGAACTGCTCTCGCCCGCGCTGTCTGCGCGGCTGACCGAGGCACTGCACGTGGCCGTGGGCGGCAAGCAGATCACGGGCAACTGGCACAGCTACCGCGCCGACCAGGCCCTGCTGTCCTGTGCGCGCATGCTGGACGTGACCGCGCTGGAGCGCTTTGCCGAACTGTGGCGCAAGCCCTCGGTGCTGGATGCGCAACCCGAGCCTGAGCCCGAGCCGCAAACCGAACCTGCGGCAGCTGCGGCAGCAGTCACGGCCACCGCTACCGCCACAGCCGCTGCAGTTGCCGCACCGGCAAGCATTCCCCTCACGCCCCAGCAGCAGGCGCGCCTCGAACGCAGCCGCGTGCGGCCCTGGGACGAGGAGCGCATGCGCGGCCACCTGGAGCGCATCGTCGATCTGCGCCTGGGCCTGCACCAGNCCTTTGTTGCCCTGCGCGGCCCGGCCTGAGCCGCGCCCGTCCTGCCGCATACCCCGAACCGAACCGAACCGAATCCAACCCTTACCCCTTCCCGGAAGCACACCATGAGCCAAGTCCTGCGCCAGCATGCCGAACAGCAATTCGCCGAAGAACTCGAAGCCCTGCGCAAGGTGGACGACCGTCCGCGTCCGCCCAACTGGAAGCTCTCGCCCTGGGCCGTGCTCCAGTACCTGATGGGCGGCAAGCTCGGCAACGGCTTCGAGGTCAGCCCCAAGTACATCGGTAATCCGCGCCTGATGGAAATCGCCGTCTCCACCCTGGCCACCGACCGCGCCCTGCTGCTGTACGGCGTGCCGGGCACGGCCAAGTCCTGGGTGTCCGAGCACCTGTCGGCCGCCGTCAGCGGCGACTCCACCATGCTGGTGCAGGGCACGGCCGGCACCAGCGAGGAGCAGCTGCGCTACGGCTGGAACTATGCCCAGCTGCTGGCCCACGGCCCGTCCGAGAAGGCGCTGATCCCCAGCCCCCTGGTCAATGCCATGAAGCTGGGCAAGATCGCCCGCATCGAAGAGCTGACCCGCATCCCGGCCGACGTGCAGGACACGCTGATCACCGTGCTGTCCGAAAAGACCCTGCCCGTGCCCGAGCTGGGCAGCGAAGTGCAGGCCGTGCAGGGCTTCTCGGTCATTGCCACGGCCAACAACCGCGACAAGGGCGTGAACGAGTTGTCCAGCGCGCTCAAGCGCCGCTTCAACACCGTCATCCTGCCCGTGCCGGCCTCGCAGGACGAAGAGGTGCAGATCGTCACCAAGCGCGTGGCCGAGCAGGGCCGCGCCCTGGCCCTGCCCGCCGAGCCGCCGGCCCTGCAGGAAGTGCGCCGCGTGGTGCAGATCTTCCGCGAACTGCGCAACGGCCAGACCGAAGACGGCAAGACCGTGCGCGTCAAGTCGCCCAGCAGCACGCTGTCCACGGCCGAGGCCATCTCGGTCATCAACAGCGGCATGGCGCTGGCCGGGCATTTCGGCGACGGCGTGCTGCGCGCGGGCGATGTGGCCTCGGGCCTGTTGGGCGCCGTGATCAAGGACCCGGTGCAGGACAGCGTGGTCTGGAAGGAATACCTGGAGACCGTGGTCAAGGAACGCAGCGACTGGAAGGACCTGTACCGCGCCTGCCGCGAGCAGCTCTGAAGCCCGCACTCCCGCACCGCTGACCGACCGCATCTTCTGCGCATCTCCTGCGCACTTCCCGTATGGCCACCTCTGCCAATCCGCTTCATTTCTTCGGCATCCGCCACCATGGCCCGGGCTGCGCGCGCAGCCTGCTGCAGGCCCTGGAGCAGCTGCAGCCCGACTGCCTGCTGGTGGAGGGCCCGCCCGAGGGCGAGTCCCTGCTGCCCATGCTGCAGCATGCCGACCTGCAGCCGCCCGTGGCCATGCTGGTCTATGTGCAGGACAGCCCGGCCCATGCCGCCTTCTATCCCTATGCCGAGTTCTCGCCCGAATGGCAGGCCCTGCAATGGGCGGCGCGCCAGGGCGTGGCCACGCGTTTCATCGACCTGCCCCAGACCCACCGCATGGCGCTGGACATGGCCGAGCAGGAGCGGCGCCGGGCCGAGGCGGCGGCAGCAGATGCAGCTGATGCAGGCGCGGATGCGGCCGATGAAGGCCAGGATGCAGATGCCGACACCGGCTCCGACTCCGTCGCCGCTGCGGCAGACGGCAGCCAGCTCCAGAGCAATGCCGCCGAGGCCCTGGACCGCGACGACACCACGCAGTCCGTGCCGGCTGCCGACCTTGCCGTCGATCCCTCGGCACCGTCCCCGCAGGACTGGCACGATCCGCTGGACCTGCTGGCCGAGGCCGCTGGCTACCCCGACGGCGAAAGCTGGTGGAACCGCATGGTCGAGGAACGCGGCGACGGCGCCACCCTGTTCGAGGGCATTGCCGAAGCCATGACCGTGGTGCGCGCCGAGCTGCCCAACGAAGTGCGCGGAGAACGCCATGCCCAGCGCGAGGCGCTGCGCGAAGCCTGGATGCGCCAGTGCATGCGCGAGGCCGTCAAGGCCGGCCACCAGCGCATTGCCGTGGTCTGCGGCGCATGGCATGTGCCTGCCCTGCAGGCCCAGGTCACCGCCAAGGCCGATGCCGCCACGCTCAAGGGCCTGCCCAAGGCCAAGGTCCAGGCCACCTGGGCGCCCTGGACCTACCGCAACCTGTGCTCGTCCAGCGGCTATGGCGCGGGCGTGGATTCGCCGGGCTGGTATGAACATCTGTGGCGCTGTTCCGAGCCTGTGCCCAAGTCCTTGTCTCAGTCCGCACCTGCTGCCGACCCGGCACGCGCCAGCACCCAGCGCACCGTCGGCTGGCTGGCGCGCGTGGCCCATCTGCTGCGCTCCAAGGACCTGGACTGCTCCAGCGCCCACATCATCGAGGCCACGCGCCTGGCCGAAAGCCTGGCGGCCCTGCGCGGCCACGCCAGCCCCGGCCTGCCCGAGCTGGACGAGGCCATCGTCACCGTCATCAGCATGGGCGAGCGCACGCCGCTGCGCCTGATCGAGCGCGAACTCAGCGTGGGCGACCGCATCGGTGGCGTGCCCGCCGACGTGCCCCAGGTGCCGCTGCAGCGCGACATCGAGCAGCAGCAAAAAAGCCTGCGCCTCAAGCCAGAGGCGGCCGCCAAGGTCCTGGCCCTGGACCTGCGCAAGGACACGGACCGCGAACGCAGCCACTTCCTGCACCGCCTGCGCCTGCTGGGCATAGAGTGGGGCAGCGTCACCACCGACCAGCAGCGCAACCGCGGCACCTTCCGCGAAAGCTGGCAGCTGCAGTGGGAGCCCGAGCTGGCCGTGCGCATCATCGAGGCCAGCCGCTACGGCGGCACCCTGGTGCAGGCCGCCGCCGCCAAGGTGCGCCAGGCGCTGACGCCCGAGACCCCGCTGCCCGAGCTGGCCAAGACCATCGACGACGCCCTGCTGGCCGACCTGCCGCACCTGGTCGATGCCCTCATGCACGACCTGGCCGACCGCTCGGCCAGCACCGGCGATGTCTCCCAGCTCATGCAGGCGCTGCCGTCGCTGGCCAATGTGCTGCGCTACGGCAGCGTGCGCCAGACCGACACCCAGGCCCTGGCCACGGTGATCGACAGCATGGCGCTGCGCGCCGCCATCGGCCTGCCCCTGGCCTGCATGGCGCTGGATGAAGACGCTGCAAGACACATGCAGGCCACGGTGCTGCAGGCCCACGAGGCCCTGCGCCTGCGCGATGCCGAGGAGCCGCGCGAAGCCTGGTTCGGCGCCCTGCGCAGCATTGCCATGGGCGACGCGGGCGCCGCCTTGCTGCGCGGCGCGGCCTGCCGCCTGCTGCTCGATGCCCACCGCCTGGACAGCGAGGCCGTGGCCACGCAACTGGGCCGCAATCTCTCGCTGGGCGTGCCGCCGCTGGACGCTGCCGCCTGGCTGGACGGCTTTCTCAACCGCCAGGCCCTGGTGCTGCTGCACGACGACGCCATCTGGGGCGCCGTCGATGCCTGGCTGGCGCAGCTGGGTGAGACCCAGTTCACCCAGATCCTGCCCCTGGTGCGCCGCAGCTTCTCGGCCTTCTCCAACCATGACCGCCAGAGCCTGGGCGAAAAGGCCCGGCGCGGGCAGGGCAGTGCGGCCGTGGCGGCAGCATCCGCAGGTGCCGCGGGTGCCGCAGGTGCGGCAGGCGATGGGAACGACGGCGCCTGGAACGAGGCGCGTGCCGTGCTCGCCATTCCCGTACTCGATCAACTGCTGGGCCTGAACATGCCCGCGCAACTGCTGTCCAGCCCGCAGGAGGCCCAGCCATGAACACCGCTGCCACCGTGAACGATGCATCCCTTGCCGGCGCCGACCCGCAGGAGACCGCCCCCCAGCCCACCACCCGCCTGCAACGCTGGCGCCTGGTGCTGGGCCAGCCGTCCGAGGCCAGCTGCGGCGGGCTGGGCCCCAAGGGCAGCTCCATCGACGAGATGGACAAGGCCCTGGCCGCGCTCTACGAAGAGGACAACAAGGACGGCGGCCTTTCGCGCCGCGGCGGGCGGGGCAACTCCTCGCCCAGCGTGGCGCGCTGGCTGGGCGACATCCGCAAGTACTTTCCCAGCCAGGTCGTGCAGGTCATGCAGCGCGATGCCATGGAGCGCCTGAACCTGCGCGAACTCATGCTCCAGCCCGAAATGCTGGAGCATGTGCAGCCCGACGTGCACATGGTGGCCGACCTCATCTCCCTGGGCTCCGTCATCCCGCAGAACACCAAGGAGACCGCGCGCATCGTCGTGCGCAAGGTGGTGGATGACCTCATGCGCCGCCTGGAGGAGCCCATGCGCAGCGCCGTCTCGGGCGCGCTGGACCGCAGCCAGCGCAACCGCCGCCCGCGCCACTCCGAGATCGACTGGAACCGCACCATCCGCGCCAACCTGCGCCACTGGCAGCCCGACTACCGCACCATCGTGCCCGAGACCCTGGTCGGCTACGGCCGCAAGGTGCGCCGCCCGCAGCGCGAAGTCATCCTGTGCATAGACCAGAGCGGCTCCATGGCCAACTCCGTCGTCTACTCCAGCATCTTCGGTGCCGTCATGGCCAGCCTGCCGGCCGTCGCTACCTGTCTGGTGGTCTTCGACACGGCGGTGGTGGACCTGACCGACAAGCTCTCCGACCCCGTGGACGTGCTTTTTGGCGTGCAGCTGGGCGGCGGCACCGACATCAACCGTGCCGTGGGCTACTGCCAGGGCCTGATCAGCGAGCCGCGCAACGCCATCGTCGTGCTCATCTCCGACCTCTATGAAGGTGGTGTTGAAAGCGGCCTGCTGCGCCGCGCCTCCGAACTGGTGGAGTCGGGCGTGCAGTTCATCACCCTGCTGGCGCTCAGCGACGAAGGCGCCCCTGCCTACGACGCACAACTGGCCGCCAAGCTGGCCGCGCTGGGCGTGCCCTCGTTCGCCTGCACGCCGGATGCCTTCCCGCAGCTCATGGCCGCCGCCATCCGCCGCGACGACGTGGCGGCCTGGGCGGCAGGGCAGGGCTTCAAGACCAGCAAGTGACGCACGGCCGGTCGGCCCCGTGACCGGGCTGGCCGCCGGGCATCTCCTACATGGGCAGGACATGCCCAGGCCCCATGATGGCGCCCAGGCAAAAAGAAGTTCCCCGAACAATTCACTGGAGTAATGCGATGGCTGGTGCTGGTTTGCTGATGCTGCTGGACGATATTGCAGCGATCCTGGACGACGTGGCCCTCATGACCAAGGTGGCGGCACGCAAGAGCGTGGCCATGGCCGACGATGTGTCCGTCATGACCAAGGTGGCTGCACAGAAGACGGCCGGCGTGCTGGGCGATGACCTGGCCCTGAACGCCCAGCAGGTCACGGGCGTGCGGGCCGAGCGCGAGATTCCCGTGGTCTGGGCCGTGGCCAAGGGCTCGCTGATCAACAAGGCCATCCTGGTGCCTGCGGCGCTGCTGATCAGCGCCTTCATTCCCTGGGCTGTCACGCCGCTGCTCATGGTCGGCGGTGCCTTTCTGTGCTTTGAGGGTTGCGAGAAGCTGGCCCACAAATTCCTGCATTCGCCCGAGGAAGATGCCGTGGAGCGCGAGCGCCTGACCCAGGCCAATGCCGATGCGGGCGTCGATCTCGTCGCCATGGAAAAGGACAAGATCAAGGGCGCCGTGCGCACCGACTTCATCCTCTCGGCCGAGATCATCGCCATCACGCTGGGCACCGTGGCCTCGGCGCCGTTCGGGCAGCAGGTCGCCGTGCTGGCGGGCATTGCCCTCATCATGACCGTGGGCGTCTATGGCCTGGTGGCCGGCATCGTCAAGCTCGATGACCTGGGACTGTGGCTGGGCCAGCGTGCCAGCGCTGCGGCCCGCGCGCTGGGCCGGGGCATCGTCGCCGCCGCGCCCTGGCTGATGAAGGGGCTGTCCGTTGCGGGCACGGCCGCCATGTTCCTGGTGGGTGGCGGCATCCTCGTGCACGGCGTGCCTGCGCTGCACCACGCCGTGGAAGGCCTGGGCGAGGCCGTGGCCCAGGGCGCGCTGGGCGGCCTGTGGCGCGTGCTGGCGGTGAATGTGCTCAACGCGGTGGCCGGCATCGTGGCCGGTGCCATCGTGCTGGCGGCTGTCGAAGGCATCAAGCGCCTGCGCCGCCGCTGAGTCGCGGCAAACATCGCCGGCCGGCCCTGGAGTCGGCAAGGCACGCCACGGGGGCCGGACGGCCCCCGTTTGCATGGAATTTTCGCTTCGGCGCATCGCATTTGACTGTGGGCGCAAGCACATGCATTTCCCCTGGAACTCCGCAAGGCCAGGCGTCCTCCTGTCCCTTGGCGGCGGCGCAATGCGTTTGCGCCTGCCGGCCGCCGAGGCTCCGGGAACGGCCCATTGCCGCAGCGGAGCCGTTGTCGGGACCGGGCGGCTGAATTCGCATCCGCACCGGTCCCTGGGTGTTCATCAGGGGGACTTCATGATTTCCAACCTCACCAAGGCCAGCGTGCTGCGGTCCGTCATCGCCGGCTGCACGCTCGCGCAAGCGGGCAGGGCCGAGAAACTCAGCACCGAGCGCGCGCGCACGGCGCTCAACCGCATCTGCGAGCTGCTGCATCTGCCCAACGACCTGGCCGCCATCCACGCGGAGCCGCAGCTGTACCTCGAATCCCTGGCCCACTTCGAGAGCCTGCCCCAGTTCGAGCTGCGCACGCCGCTGGTGGCCAAGCTCAAGCAGGTGCTGGGCCTGCGCTCGTCCAGGCAGCTGACGCCGGCCGTGCTTGCGCAGGTCAGCGCGTCACAGCTCATCAACCAGGGCGTCTCCATCATCGCCCTGGCCGATCTGCAGGAGTGGCTGCTCAAGCATGACCTGTCGCTGATGCATGGCCCGCCCATCACGGACATCGACTTCAGGGAGGCCAGAAAAGCCATTGCCTTGCTCGACGCCTTCGACTTCGACACCGAATCGCTGGAATGGCAAATGAATCACCTGGCCCGCAAGCGCGGCCGGGCCAGGAGCCGGCCTGCCCCGGCCGTCTGCGCAGTGGAGTCCCTGCCTGCCGTCAGCACCACAGGGGCCGCGCCCTAATATCGGGGCTTCCCAACAAGGCCCGATACACCATGAAGCTCTCCTTGCTTGCTGCCGCGGCTGTGGCATTGCAACTGCTGGCACCGGCGCCTGCCCTGGCGGCCGACGACATCGTGTTCAAGGACAGCGCCGGCCGCGTGCTCAGGCGCAGCGACCTGGACAAGGCCGATGGCCGCTTCAGCTGGGAGCTGCCCTCCGCCACACCCGTCAGCCAGGCCGCGCGCGATGCCCATGCCTTGGGCCGCGCTGCAGGGCAGAACGGCAATTACCGCGCCGCCCTGGCACATTTCGAGACCGCCTCGAAGCTGGCGCCCCGCTGGCCCTATCCCATCTACGACGCTGCATTCACCTACCTGCTGCAAAAGGACTTTGATGCGGCCTATCGGCATTACCGGCGCGTGGATGCACTGGCGCCCAGGGGCTTCTTCACCGCCAAGACGGCCGTGCACAGCCTGCGCATGGAGCGTGACGGCAAGCTCCCCCAAGGCACCTACCTGCGCTACCTTGCCCTGGAGTGGGAAACCGACCGCGACAAGGCGCGCCAGGCGGCCTTGGCCATGACCCGCGAGACGCCCGGCTTCGCTCCCGCCTGGAAGACGGCCGCCCACCTGGAGGATGACCCGGACAAGCGCCTGGCCCTGCTGGACAGCGGCCTGAAGGCCGGCCCCGATGCCGAGACCCGCGGCTTTCTGCTCCTGAACAAGGCCATGGTGCTGCGCGAACGCAACCAGATCCCAGAGGCCATGGTGATGCTGGGAGAGCTTGCGTTAGACCCGCAGTCCCCGCTGGATGTCGAGGCCCTGGCGCGGCACACGCTGGCGCAGTGGGCGCGGCCTTGACGCTGGCACCTGCACATTCCGCCCTGCAGCCCGCTCACCGCAAGGCGAGCTCCACGGCGTCCGCAGACAACCCGTAGGCCTCCACGAAGACCTCGATGCGGTCCTGCGTCTGCGCGTTCACAAACGTCTCCATGCCCACGCTGTCCATCTCCCCTGACAGCATCTGGCCCGTATTCACGGGGCGGGTATCGAGCTGCTGCGCCAGCACGCAGCTGTCCTCTCCCTCCGGCTGCAGGCCGATGAGCCCCGTCTGGTTGTTGATGGCAATCACCCTGGCTTGTCTTTGCATGCTCCACCCTGTCGTCTGAATCCGTCGTTTCTGGAATGGCGAAAAGGCGCCGCCTTGTGCAACGCCCCTGCCTGTCCTGGCGACTGTAGGCAAGGCTTGGGGACGGCGGTAGAGGTCTGGGGCTTGATGGACTGCCAAGCAGAATTTACGAATGGCTTTCAGAGATGCTGGGTTTTCTATTGAATGTGGCGGATGTGCCGAGGCGGTTGCGAGGCGCTTTGACCCGGCGACCTGGAGTGGATGCACTCGACGCGGCATCTGCTGTGCGATGGCCATGCATGGCGAGGAAGGCATGAAACCTTCCGAAGCGCTGGCTTTGAACCGTACCGGGATTCGCCATGTGGTCAAGTCCCACCGTGCGACCCTGATGGATGAGGCCGCCATCCAGGAGGAACTGCAGCGCCTGCTGGGCATGTCGGTCGATGGGCTGACGCCCAGTGCCTTGCCGGAGGCCTTCCGCAGCCAGGTGCTGGCCGAGGCGCTGCCGATGTGGGCAAGGCATTGCGCGCCAGCGTTCCTTCCTGATGAATCGGCAAGTGAACGGCATCTGCCGCAAACCTGCGATAGATACCTGACCAAGCACCTTCATTGCGGGTATCGCGGGCAGCCTCCCCCTCTCAGCTCCCCAGCGCCCCGCGCACGGCAGCGCGCTCGCCCATGCGCTTGAAATGCGCCTGCACCTTGGGGAAGCCGGCGATGTCCACGCCGTCGCCCTCCAGCCAGCCGGCAATGGTGAACAGATAGGCGTCGGCCACGGAATAGTCCGAGCCCAGCACCCAGGGGGCATCGCCCAGGTAATGGCGTTCGATCACGCCAAAGCATTCGGCCATGTTGGCTGCCACCTTGCGCTGCATGGAGGCAATGGCCGCTTCGTCATCGGCCCAGCGGCCTGCGCGGCGCCCGTGGGCGTGGGCCACGTGCACGGTGGAGGACAGGTAGCTGTGGAAATCCTGCATGTGGGCAAAGGCATACGCATCGTCGAGCGGGGCGAGCCGGGCCTCGGGGAAGCGGCGCGCAACGTAGGCGAGCAGGGCCGGCGTTTCGGTGAGCACGCCGCGCTCGGTCACCAGGGCGGGCACGCGGCCCTTGGGATTGATGGCCAGGTATTCAGGGCTGCGCTGCTCGCCCTTGGGGAAGTCGAGCTTGATGACTTCGTGCGGCGCATTGGCTTCGATCAGGGCGATGCGGGTGGCCAGGGCGCAGGTGCCGGGCGCGTAGTAGAGCTTGAGGGTGGTCATGAAAGAGACGGGCAGGAATGGGATACGTGCAGATTCTGCAGCCGGCGCCGATGGCCGGGCCGGCCCTCCAACTTAGTGCGTATCGCACGGCCGTGCAAGCGGCATCTGCGTCTTTGCTTATGCCGGTCCGGGGTGTTACAGCGCCCGGCTTCCTGTCCTGTCGAAAGGAGCCGTCAATCGCCGGCCGGGTCACTGCCCTGACCGATCACCTTCATGCGCTTCTCCACATCCTTGATCAATGCAGACGGCGTGATGTCCAGGGCATCGCAAAGCTGAAACAGCATGCGGATGCTTGGGCTGTTGCGGCCCAACTCTATCAACGACACATAAGAACGGTCCATGTCTGCGCGCAGAGCCAAGTCTGTCTGCGACCAATTGCGCTTTGTTCTCAGGCTGCGCAGCGCCTGTCCGAATGCCTGATCTGGTTCCACGTTGCTTGCTCAAAATATTCAGCAAGGTTCGCTCTAGGCAATTGGTGATTTGTTGAATATATTCAGCAAAATCATTGGCTTCGATAGATTGAGCCAAATATGTTGGCGCGCGCCAAAAAAGCCTTGGCAAGAGTTCACGCAAATCAGGGGGAGGACGTAGTCAATGCACCAATGCAACTGCGACGGCGCAATGCCATGCGATTGCGAAGAGCAGGTCAACGATGCGCTGTGCCAGATGGGCGCTGCACTGAGCGTGCTGGAGATGCATGCCGAGCGCGTGCAAAGCCCGGAAATCTCTGCTGTCCGTGATCTGCTGCACCGCTACCACGAAGAGGCTCACCATGCGGTGGGCCTGGAACACATGGCCGCGCCTGTAACCAGTAAGCCGCAGCCACGGCCTCGCACCTAGAACCCGGCATCACACATCGGTTGCCGCTGGCCCGCCGCGCAATGCGTTGCATGCATCCAACGCGATCCGGCCATGCGGGGCTGCGCACCTTCGGGTTTGAGCTAGGACAAGATCGGCCACGTCCGCCCCTGATGCAATACAGCTACGGGATTTGCCCCGGGCTACTCCAAGACTCTCCATCATGAAAAGAACTCTGCTCGCCGTTGCTGCCGTTTGCGCCCTGTCGTCGGGTGCCGCGTTTGCGCAGCAGGCCGAAGGCCCCTGGATGGTGCGCGTGCGCGCCGTGAATCTGGACAGCGCCAACAAGGACAGCACGGGTCTGGGTCTGTCGATCAACAACAAGTGGATGCCCGAACTGGACGTGTCCTACTTCTTCACGCCCAACATCGCGGCCGAACTGGTGCTGACCTACCCGCAAAAGCACGACCTGCGTGCCAATGGCCTGGGCCAGATCGGCAGCCTCAAGCACCTGCCGCCCACGCTGCTGGCGCAATACCACTTCACCAATTTCGGCGCCTTCAAGCCCTACGTCGGCGCCGGTGTGAACTACACCCGCTTTTCGAGCGTGAGCTTCAACCCTGCCGTGCAGGCCGCGCTGAACCCCTCGATCAAGAAGAACAGTTTCGGCGGCGCGCTGCAGATCGGTTTCGACTACGCGCTGGACAAGAACTGGTCGCTGAATTTCGACGTGAAGAAGGTCTTCATTGAAACGGACGTGAGCTCCGCCGGCACCAAGGTGGGCACCTTCAAGGTGAACCCGGTGCTGGTCGGTGTGGGACTGGGCTATCGCTTCTGATCTCCGGATCATGAGTGAGGCACGCGCTGCTTCATCCGGCAGCGCGTAGTGAGGCAAGGATGGGTACTTGGTCCGGTATGCCGTTCGCGGCATACCGGATTTTTTTCGTCCGAACCGGCGCTTTCGCCTGCTGCGGACATGCTGCGGCGCACCACCGGACAGGTCACGAAAAAATCACGCGCGGGGGAAACTGTCCTACCCGCATGCCATGGGCAGGCGCCTAGGCTGGTGCCTCGGCCTGCCGGTGCGAGTCTTGCGAGGCTCGCTTGCCGTTTGCAGGCGTCAGTCACCATTGGCTGTCCGCCCCTTGGCGACCGCGCCCTGCTGCAAGCCGGGATGCGGCATTCACCATGCTGCGGCGGGCGGCGCACAACGCGAGGCCCCCACCATGCTGTCTGCCCACGATTCGACCGTGTCTTCCTCTGCCCTGGCATCGCGCGCCCAGCGCGTGCCGCTGCCTTTGCCTTCGGCGCCGCGTGCGCCCGCCGAAGGCGGCAGGCGCGAGGCGGCCCCGGAATGGGCGGACCACGCACTGCGCGCGACCCGCGCCGAACTGCAGCACGGGCTGATGCAGCCCCAGGCCCAGGTCTCTCCCAAGTACCTCTACGACGCGCGCGGCTGCGACCTGTTCGAGCAGATCACGCGGCTGCCCGAGTACTACCCCACGCGCACCGAGGCCGCCATCCTGGCCGACTCTGGCGCCGCCATGGCCGAGGCCCTGCGCGGCAGCGAGGTGCTGATCGAGCTGGGCGCCGGCAATTGCGAGAAGGTGCGCGGCCTGTGCCGCAGCCTGCGGCCACGGCATTTCGTGGGCGTGGACATTGCGGGCGCGTTCCTGCGCCAGTCCGTACGCCGGCTGGCCGAGGAATTTCCGCAGCTGCAGGCCCATGCCGTCACGGCCGACATCACCGAGCCGCTGACCCTGCCGCCCCATATCCCGCAGGCCGGGCGGCTGCTGTTCTATCCGGGCTCGTCCATCGGCAATTTCGACCCGGTACAGGCCCAGCGCATGCTGGGCCAGATGCGTGCCATGGTCAACGACGACGGCGGCCTGCTGATCGGCATAGACCTGCCCAAGTCCACGCAATGGCTGGAGCCCGCCTATGACGATGCCCAGGGCGTGACGGCGCGCTTCAACCTGAACCTGCTCAGCCACGTCAACAGCCTGCTGGGCAGCGACTTCAACCCGGACGACTGGGAGCATGTGGCCTTCTTCAACGCCGAGCATTCGCGCATCGAGATGCACCTGCGCGCGCGCCGCCCGCTGATCGTGGGCTGGCCGCAGGGGCTGCGGCATTTCTCGGCCGGCGAGACCATCCACACCGAAAACAGCTACAAGTACCCGCTGCCCGAATTCCTGGGCATGCTGGCCTGCGCGGGCTTCGGGCCCTGCCAGGTCTGGACGGATGAGCGCCAGTGGTTTGCCGTGATCCATGCCCATGCGTGAAATGCCCGCCGTCTTCCGCTGGGTGCAGCGCTACGAGGCCGTGCGCCAGAGCACCGTGCTGCTGGCCGCGCCCCTGTCGGCCGAGGATGCCTGCGTGCAGTCCATGCCAGACGCCAGCCCGGCCAAATGGCATCTGGCGCATACCACCTGGTTCTTCGAGACCTTTGTGCTGGCCGAGCACGCGCCCGGCGTGCCGCCCTTCGATGCCGACTTTCGCGTGCTGTTCAACTCCTACTACCAGCAGGTGGGCGAGCGGCATCCGCGTGCCCAGCGCGGGCTGCTGACGCGCCCCTCGCTGGCGCGGGTGCTGGCCTACCGCGAGGCCGTGGACCAGCGCATGCTGCAGATGTTCGAGGACTGGGGCACGCAGCCGCCTGCACGGCTGGCCGCGCTGCTGGAGCTGGGCCTGCAGCATGAGCAGCAGCACCAGGAGCTGCTGCTGACCGACATCAAGCACCTGCTGTCCTGCCACCCGCTGTGGCCTGCGTACCGGGCGCAGGAAGAGGGCGTGCCTGCGCCGCAAGAGCCCGATGGATTGCCCCCGCCGCTGCAGTGGCTGACCGTGCCACGCGGCATGCATGCCGTGGGCCATGCGGGCGAGGGCTTTGCCTTCGACAACGAGCGCCCGCGCCACGAGGTGTTCCTGCAGGGCTGCGAGATGGCGCAGCGACCCGTGAGCAATGCCGAGTTCCTGCGCTTCGTCAAGGATGGCGGCTATGCCCAGCCGCAGTGGTGGCTGGCCGAAGGCTGGGACTGGCGCTGCGCGCAGCAGTTGGAGCACCCGTGGTACTGGCGGCGCCAGGCCGGCGGCGTGATGGACGGCATGTGGCAGGAATTCAGCCTGCATGGCGCGCTGGCGCTGGACGGGCGCAGGCCCGTCTGTCACCTCTCTTACTTCGAGGCCGATGCCTATGCGCGCTGGGCCGGCGCGCGCCTGCCCACCGAGGCGGAATGGGAGGCGGCCCTTGCCGCGCAGATGGCGCAGCGCCCGCAGCACGGCGAGCCACCCGGCCCCGTGCACCCGCGCGCCATGCAGGCCGGCAGCCATGCGCTGGGCGAGGTCTGGGAGTGGACCCAGTCCGCCTACACCGCCTACCCGGGCTTTGTGGTGGCCGAGGGCGCGGTGGGTGAGTACAACGGCAAGTTCATGGTCAACCAGTACGTGCTGCGTGGCGGCTCCTGCCTCACGCCGCCCGGCCATGCGCGCGCCAGCTACCGCAATTTCTTCCCCACCCAGGCGCGCTGGCAGATGACTGGCCTGCGGCTGGCAAGGGATCTGGCCTGAGCCTGCCCGTGCCGCGTTGCCTGGCATTGCATCGCGCGCCGGCGCATGCAGTAGCATCGTCGGCCTCAATGATCCGAGGGAGTTCCATGTTGTTGCGTTCGCTTGTTCTTGCCATGCCGCTGTCCCTGGTCCTTGCCGGCTGCGCCACTGCGCCGCCCCAGGCACCGGCGCCCAGCCAGCCACAGGACCAGCCCCGGCCCGAGGTGCCCGCCAAGGCCCCGGCCGATGCGCCGCACGCCGAACCCGAGGTGGCCAACCTAACGCCCCTGCCCAGCCTGCTGCTGATCGGCGAAGACGCTGCCGGCCGCTACTACTCCATGGTGGCCAAGGCCACGTTCACCATCGAGGCCGATGGCCGCCTGAGCCTGGCCGACCAGGGAGGCGGCCACGGCGGCGAGCCCATGGCGCCCCAGGCCGACATGCAGGACCAGAGCATGTCCACCGAATGCAAGCCCTATGGCGCCGTGGCCAACCAGCGCACCACCTGGTTCCCGTACACGGGCGTGTTCGTGCGCGGCGGCACGCTGGTTGGCGCCAGGGCCGACGGTGCGGACGTGGCCGCCAAGGCGCTCACCGAGCATGAAGGTGCCCAGATGCTCTACACCGGCAAGGATGCTGATGCCACCGAGTACTACTACGCGCCCTGCGTGGGTGCGCAGCGTGTATCCACGGGCTGGCGGCTGGACCGCTACCTGCCCGACGGCGGGCAGCTGCGCGTGCGCGCCGATGCGCGCGGCGGCAAGGGCCAGACACTGGAGCTGAAGATTCCCAAGCCCTTCGCGCCCTTCGTGCTGGTGCGCTACCAGTCGGGCGCCATGATTCCCGTGCCCATGCGCGCCGTGCTGGCCACGGTGGACCTGGCCGAGCGCCGCGTGGTGATGCAGTACCAGGGCACCTATGCCGTGGAGCCTGCCATCCGCAAGATGGAGCTGCGCCTCATCGTGCCCGGCAGCCGCCCGTCCGAAGGCGAGACCGCCGCGCGCCACGCCGAACGTACCCAGGCCCAGCTGCGCGACCTGGCCCGCTGCGCCCCGCCCAAGGGCCATGCCATCGAGCCCTGCGCCAACCCGCAACGCACGCCCGATCCGCTGATCTTCTACTCCTCGCAGCAAGTGCGAGAGCGCGCCAAGCGGCGCTGACAGGCCGGGGCCTGCCTGCAAGGGCCGGGCCGCCGCGCAGTCCGGCCAGCCCTTGCGCGGGAATCAGACCTTGGCCAGCGCCTGCTCCAGGTCGGCCAGCAGGTCGCTGATGTGCTCGATGCCCACGGACAGGCGCACCATGCCTTCGGTCACGCCGGCCTTGGCAAGCTCCTCGGCGTCCAGCTGGCGGTGCGTGGTCGATGCCGGGTGCGTGGCCAGGGACTTGGCGTCGCCGATGTTGACCAGGCGCGTGAACAGCTGCAGCGCATCCAGGAAGCGCGCACCGGCGGCGCGCGTGTCGCTGTCGCCGCTGCCGTTCTTGAGGCTGAACGAGAGGATGCCCGAGGCGCGGCCGCCCAGCTGCTTCTTCACCAGGGCGTGGTCGGGGTGGTCCTGCAGGCCGGCGTAGCGCACCCATTCGATCTTGGGATGCTTTTGCAGCGTCTCGGCGATCTTCTGGGTGTTCTCGCAGATGCGGTCCATGCGCAGGGCCAGCGTCTCGATGCCCTGCAGGATGAGGAAGGCGTTGTGCGGCGACAGTGCGGCGCCGGTATTGCGCAGCGGCACCACGCGCACGCGGCCGATGTAGGCGGCCTCGCCCAGGGCCTCGGTGTAGACCACGCCGTGGTAGCTGACATCGGGCTCGTTCAGGCGCTTGAAGCGTGTCTTGTGCTCGGCCCAGGGGAACTTGCCGCTGTCCACGACGGCACCGCCCACGCTGTTGCCGTGGCCGCCCAGGTACTTGGTCAGCGAGTGCACGACGATGTCGGCGCCGTGCTCGATGGGGCGCAGCAGATAGGGGCTGGGCACCGTGTTGTCCACGATCAGCGGCACGCCATGGGCGTGGGCCACGTCGGCCAGCGCGCGGATGTCGGTGACATTGCCCAGCGGGTTGCCGATGGACTCGATGAAGATGGCCTTGGTCTTCTCATCGATGTGCTGGGCAAAGCTGGCCGGGTCGCGCGGATCGGCAAAGCGCACGGTGATGCCCTGCTGCGGGAAGGTGTGGGCGAACAGGTTGTAGGTGCCGCCGTAGAGCGTGCTGGCCGAGACGATGTTGTCGCCGGCCTCGGCAATGGCCTGGATGGCATAGGTGATGGCGGCCATGCCCGAGGCCACGGCCACGGCGGCAATGCCGCCTTCCAGCGCCGCGACCCGCTTTTCCAGCACGTCGGTGGTGGGGTTCATGATGCGCGTGTAGATGTTGCCGGCCACCTTGAGGTCGAACAGGTCGGCGCCATGCTGGGCACTGTCGAAGGCGTAGGCCACGGTCTGGTAGATGGGCACGGCGGCCGACTTGGTGGTGGGGTCGGGCGAGTAGCCGGCGTGGACGGCCAGGGTTTCGATGCGCATGGAAGATTGCCTTTCTGGTGACGGCTTACGCAAGAAGGGCACGGGCAGGCCATTTGCCATGGGGAGCGGCGCGTTCCCGCATCCTGTTTGCGTAAGTCCTGAGGTTTTACTAGCGGAGGACGGTTGGCATTGTGGCGTGCCCGCCTCCGGTGCCCAACGATGCGTTGGTTACGAACATATACGCCGCAGCCCGGTTGCTCCTCTGCCACGCGCAGATAGGCCCAGCCTGGCATTGCCAGAACCGTGAGTGAATGTGTATTTTTGTTAACGACGTGTTGTAACGTGACCTGATCGCTAGACTCCATCAGGGAGTTGATGGTGACGTTGACAGCAAGACATCTTCTGGCGCTGGCGGTGCCCCTGTGCACCTTGCTGCTGGCCGGCTGTTTCTATGTCTGCTGGCGGCATCTGCGTGCCCGGCGCGAGTTGCGCAGCATGTCCTTCGCCTTCACCGGCTTCAGCCTGGCGCTGCTGCTGCAGATCCTGGAGCGGCCTGCGGCCGTTCCCGTCAATGCATTGACGACGGCCGCGCTGCAACTGTGCGCGGCCTGGTTCATCACCGAGGCCATGGCCATACGCCAGGGCGTGCGCCCCGATGCACCGCTGGCGGCCGGCTTTGGCGGCGCGGTGCTGGTGGTGCTGGGCTACTACGCCTGGGCCGTGCCCGATGCCCAGGCGCGCCAGCATGTGCTCAATTTCGGCCTGGGCCTGCAGCTGGCCCTGCCGCTGTGGCGGCTGCCACGCAGGCATCCCTGCACAGGCTGGGACCGGCTGCTGCTGTGGGTGTTCGTGGTCTTTGCGCTGAGCTTTTTCGTCCGCACGCTGTGGGTGACGCCGCGTGCTGCTTCGGTATCGGCCAGCGCAGCCGGGGAATGGCTGGGCATTTCTTCCTCGTGGATGGCGCTGCAGTTGAGCCTGCTGGTGTTCGGCCTGCTGTTTGCCATGCTCTTCCTGGCCGCAGCGGTGCGCGACACCGTGCAGGAGCTGCACGAGGAGCGCGACCGCGATCCGCTGACCGGGCTGCTGAACCGGCGCGCCTTCAAGGAGGCCGTGCAGCGCCGGCTGGCCGAGCAGCCGCAGCTGTCGGCCGCCGTACTGGTGTGCGACCTGGACCATTTCAAGCGGGTCAACGACGGCTGGGGCCACGCGGCGGGCGACGAGGTGCTGCAGCGCTTTGCGCGCCTGCTGCTGCGCAGCACACGCCAGCAGGACCTGGTTGCACGCTTTGGCGGGGAGGAGTTCGTGGCCCTGCTGCCGCACGCCGACCCGCTGGCCGCGCAATGGATCACCCGGCGCATCCAGACCCAGCTGCGCCTGATGGGCTTCAGCGCGCTGCCCGACGACATACGCATCACGGCCAGCTTTGGCGTGGCCTGGATGGCCCAGGGCCAGACGCTGGAGCAGGCGCTGGCGCGTGCCGACGCCATGCTCTACGAGGCCAAGCGCGCAGGCCGCGACCGGGTGCGGCTGGTGCCGCAAGAGGAAGAGGCCTAGCCAGGGTTTGGCTTGCCCGGTGTGACCGGCGCCTGCAGCAGGCGTGGGGTGCGGGACGGGCGTGGCGGTGAGCGCGGGGCGCTGGACTCGCGCGGTGCATGTGGCTCATGCGGCTCATGCGGCTCGTGCGGCTTGTGCGACACATGCGGCTCGTGCGACACATGCTGCTCGTGCGACACATGCGGCTCGCGCGGGGGCTCCTGCTCGCGTGGCGCGTGGGCCCTGCGTGGTCCCCGCGGGGCGCTGGAGCTGCCGGGGCCGCGGGGTTCAGGCGCAGGCCTGGCGGGCCTGGCCGGGCGTTCGGCCACGGCCGGCTGGCGCTGTTCCCAGGCGGGCAGGGCGGCATGCACCATGGCGGCGCCGTGGGCGTCGTTGGCCGCGTAGTGGCGCTGGGCCAGGCTCAGCTGCGGTGCAGCCCAGTTGGAGGTGGAGATCTTCTTGGACTTGTGGAAGTTCTGCCCCAGCACCAGGGCCACGGCTGCGCGCACGCCTACCGAGCTGGCATAGCCGTGGCGCTTGAACACGCGGTCCAGGTCGATCACGTTGTGCAGCGCAACGCCCAGGCGCGCGGGCAGCGCGCTGCGGTCATGGTCCAGGCCGAAACCGGCCTTGCAGATGGACTCGCTGGCCAGCACGTCGGCCGCAAGCGCGCGTGCCTGCGCATGGTGCAGTTGCAGCAGCCAGGCCTGGTCGCAGGTGGCCAACTGCACCACATGGGGGCCGGTGTCGGTCTGGTGGGCGTGGAACAGCGGCTTGCTCTCGGTATCGAAACCGAGCACGGGAGCCGCCATCAGCGCGGCGCGTGCGGCCGCGAATTCGGCGTCGGTGGCGGGCACGTGGATGCAGCGCTCGGGCAGGGCGGCAAAAGGCGGCAGCAGGCGGCTGTCATCCTTGCTGGGAGCGTGCAGGCGGGGCATGGGAAAAGAGGGGGAAGCCGAGGCAAGCCGTCAAGTATGCCTGCACTTGCATGCCCCTCAGGCACCGGGTTTTTATCCCCGGTGCGTGTGGACGGAGTTGTGGAAAACTCCGGGTGTAACTTGCCGAATCCGCGCCCTGCAAGGCTTTCCACGGAATGCCTAAAAAATCAGCGCAGTGGCGAAAGGGCGTCGAATAAGGGTATTTGCGGATGGCTGCGCCGGACCCCGATGCAGGGTCCGGCGGCTGTTTCAAAAGGTGTCTAAAGGCCTTGATCGTTGAAGACCGGCACCCGCTTTTCCAGGCCGGCGCGCACGGCCTCGGCCTGGTTGGAGCTGCCCAGCAGGGCCTGCTGCTCCTGCGCCTCGGCCAGCAGGATGTCTGCGGGAGAAGCGGTTTCGCTGAGCTGCATCAGGCGCTTGGATGCGCGTATGGCGTGCGGGCTGCTGGCCGCGATCTGGCGGGCCAGGTGGCGCGCTTCCTCCAGCGGCGCAGCGCTCACGCGCGTGGCCAGGCCCAGGGCCACGGCCTCGGGGCCGGGCACGATGCGGCCGGTGTAGACCAGCTCGCGCAGCACATCGCCGCGCACCAGCGGCGCGGCCAGCGCGCAGCCGGCCATGTCGGGCACCAGTCCCCACTTGATCTCCATGATGGACAGCCGCGCATCATCGGCCACCAGGCGGATGTCCGCACCCAGGGCCAGCTGCAGGCCGCCGCCGTAGGCCACGCCGTGCACGGCGGCGATCACGGGCACGGGCAGTTCGCGCCAGCCCCAGCAGATCTGCTGGAAGCGGTTGGCCATGCCGTGCGTGCGCGCGGCCAGGTCCGTCATGTCCGCCGTCTGCTGGCCGTCGGCAATGCCGGCCATGCTGCCCATGTCCAGGCCCGCGCAGAAGGCGCGCCCTTCGCCATGCAGCACCACGGCGCGCAACCCGGGCGTGTCCCGCAGCCGCGCCAATGCGTCGATCAGGGCGTCGAACATGGCGGGGTCCAGCGCATTCATCTTGTCGGGCCGGGCCAGGGTCACCTCGGCCACGCCGTGGTCCACCGATATGCGCACGCGTTCTTGGCTCATGGCTTGTCTCCTTGTGTCTATGCGGTTCTTTGCTGGCGGTCGGCCGCGTTGCGCGATTCGATGGCGCTGCGCGCATTCGCCCAGTCCTGGTCGCTCCAGCTGGCCAGCCCGGCGAAGTTGCCGCCCGTCGCCTGGTATTGTCCGCCGTCTATGGCGATGGTCTGTCCCGTCAGGTACTCGGCCTGGCGGCTCATGAGGAAGACGGCCAGGTTGGCCAGCTCGGGCATGCGGCCGTTGCGGCCCATGGGGTTGTCGGCGCGCACATGCTCGCCGCCCTGCGGGTTCAGCCGCGCGCTCATGCCTTCGGTGGGGAACAGGCCCGGCGCGATGGCGTTGAAGCGTATGCCCCGGTTGCCCCATTCCACGGCCAGCGATTGGGTCATGGCATGCACGCCCGACTTGGCCATGGCCGAGGGCACGGTGAAGGCCGAGCCGTTCCAGACCCAGGTGGTGAGGATGGACAGCACGCTGGCCTTGCGGCCCTCGGCCAGCCAGCGGCGGCCGCACTCCAGCGTGAGGTTGAAGCTGCCGCGCATGACGATGTTGGCCACGGCGTCGAAGGCGCGCATGGACAGGTCCTCGGTGCGGCTGACGAAGTTGCCGGCCGCGTTGTTGACCAGGCCCGTGAGCGCGCCGCCGTCGGCCCAGATGGCCTCGATCATCTGCTCCACGGCCTCGGGCTGGCGCACGTCGCAGGCATGGCCCGTGGCCCGGCCGCCGTGCTGTTGCACCAGCTCCTGCGCTGTCTGCTCGACCACGGCGCCGCGCCGGCCGCACAGGTAGATGTCGGCGCCCATCATGAGAAAGGCTTCGGCCATGACACGGCCCAGGCCGGTGCCGCCGCCAGTGACGAGGATGCGTTCGCCCTTGAGCAGGCCGGGCTTGTAGATGAGGTCGTCGAGGGTCATGGCTGCTGTCTCCTGTGCTGCCGGGGAAGGGATAGGGGGTGACTGAGGCAGCGCTTGGCGCCGCCAGGGGATCAGAGCGTCAGAGCGTCAGAGCGCGCGAGCGATCACTTCCTTCATGATTTCGCTGGTGCCGCCGTAGATGCGCTGCACGCGCGCATCGGCGTACATGCGGGTGACCATGTATTCGTTCATGTAGCCGTAGCCGCCATGCAGTTGCACGAGTTCGTCGAGCACGCGGCCCTGCACTTCCGAGCCCCACAGCTTGGCCATGGATGCCGTGGCTGTGTCCAGCGTGCCGGCCACCAGCTGCTCCACGCAGCGGTCGATGAAGGCGCGGCCCACGGTCAGCGTGGTGGCCACCTCGGCGAGCTTGAACCGGGTGTTCTGCATGTCGGCAATGGCCTGGCCGAAGGCGCGGCGCTCGCGCACGTAGGCCAGCGTGGCCTCGTAGGCGCCTTCCATGCAGGCCAGGGCGGCCAGGCCGATGATCAGGCGTTCGTAGGGCAGGTCGCCCATGAGCTGGTAGAAGCCCTGGCCTTCGCGCCCGCCCAGCAGCGCGTCCTGCGGCACGGTCACGTCATCAAAGAAAAGCTCCGAGGTGTCCTGGGCCTTCATGCCCATCTTGTCGAGCACGCGGCCCACGCGAAAGCCCGCGCAGTCCCGGGTCTCCACGATGAGGATGGAGGTGCCGCGCGCGCCCTGGGCCGGGTCGGTCTTGCAGACCACGAGGATCAGGCCGGCCAGCAGGCCGTTGGTGATGAAGGTCTTGCTGCCGTTGATGCGGTAGCGGCCGTCCCTGAGTTCTGCGCGCGTGCGCACGCCCTGCAGGTCCGAGCCCGCGCCGGGCTCGGTCATGGCGATGGCGCCCACCAGCTCGCCGCGCGCCATGGCGGGCAGGTACTTGCGCTTTTGCGCCTCGGTGCCGTGGTTGAGCAGGTAGTGGGCCACGATGGAGTGCACGGAGTTGCTCATGCCCGAGAGGGCGCGGCGCGCCATCTCCTCGTGGATCACGGCCTCGTGGCGGAAGTCGCCGCCGCCGCCGCCGTAGTCCTCGGGGATGTCGGTGCACAGCAGGCCCAGCTCGCCGGCGCGGCGCCAGATGGCATGGCCCACGTTGCCGCGCTGGCGTGCGGCCTCGTCCTGAGGCTGCATTTCGGTTTCCAGAAAGCGAACGGCGGTGGCGCGCAGGCTTTCCAGCTCGGGGGTGCTCCAGGAGCGTGTCAGTTGCAGTGGCATGGCGTGGCCTGGTGGTTCGTGGGGGTCAGTTGATGCGGCGTTCGCGGCCCTGCCAGTAGGGTTCGCGCAGCTGGAATTTCTGCAGCTTGCCGGCGGCCGACAGCGGCAGCTCGGCGCGGAACTCCACCGAGCGTGGGCACTTGTAGCCCGCGATGCGTTCGCGGCAGTGGGCGATGACCTCGGCCTCGGTCAGCGGCTGGCCCTCGCGCGCGACGATCACGGCGTGCACGCGCTCGCCCCAGCGTTCGTCGGGCACGCCGATGACGGCGCACATGGCGACCTGGGGCAGCTGGGCGATGGCGTTCTCGACCTCGGCCGAGTACACGTTCTCGCCGCCGCTGACGATCATGTCCTTGAGCCGGTCCACGACGAAGAGGTAGCCGTCGGCATCCAGCCGGCCCATGTCGCCCGTGTGCATCCAGCCGTCCTTGAGCGCGGCGGCCGTCTCGGCGGGCCTGTTCCAGTAGCCCTGCATGACCATGGGGCCGCGCGCCGTGATCTCGCCCACCTCGCCAGGCGGCAGTTCGCGGCCCTCGCCATCGACGATGCGCACCTCGGCAATGGTCACGGGCCGGCCGGCCGCGCGCAGCAGGCGCTCGCGCTGCGGGCCGGGGCGGTGCTCGGCCGGGCCCATGGACACGATGGTGGGCGACAGCTCGGTCATGCCGTAGGCCTGGGCGAAGTCGGCGCCGGGCAGCGCCTGCATGGCGCGCTCCAGCAGGCTGGCGTCTATGGGCGCCGCGCCATAGAGCATGAGGCGCAGGCTGGACAGATCGAATTCGGCCAGGCGCGGATGCTCGATCAGCCGGCGGATCATGGTGGGCACCAGGAACAGCTCGTTCACGCCGTGCTGCTGCACGCCGGCGAGGATGGCCAGCTCGTCGAAGGCCGGCACGATGACCTGGGGCACCAGGCGCTGGGCCATGAGCAGGGCCAGGCCGCAGCCGGCCACATGGAACATGGGCGTGACCACCATGCCCACCTTCACATGCTGGCGCGGCACGTTGCTGGCATTGGACAGGGCGTTGATGAACAGGTTGTCGTGGCTGAGCATCACCCCCTTGGGCCGACCCGTGGTGCCGCCTGTGTACATGACGGCAGCCAGGTCGTTGTCGCTGCGCAGCGCGTCGGCGCAGGGCGTGGCGGCGGCCAGCAATTGCTCGTAGTGCAGAGCGCCTTCGGGCGCGGCGCCCGTGCCGCAGAACACCACGGTGCGCAGGCTGGAGGACAGCTCGCGCAGCCGGGGCACCAGGGGCGCGAAGGCATCGTCCACGAAGAGCACGCGCGTGTCGCAGTCGTCCAGCGAGTAGGCCACCTCGTGCGCGCTCCAGCGGATGTTGACGGGGTTGACCGCGGCGCCTGCCCACCAGCAGCCATAGAAGTATTCAAGGTAGCGGATGGAGTTCAGGCCCATCATGCCGACGCGGTCGCCGGGCGCCACGTCCAGCGCCCGCAGCAGGCCGGCACAGCGTTCGATGCGCTGCGCCAGCTGCGACCAGTTGGCCTGCTCTGCGCCGCAGATGGCCGCCGTGGCGCCGGCCTTTTCGCGGCGGCCCTTGTGGATGGCCTGGGTGAGATACATGGGCATGGGGTTTCCTCAGGAGCGGGCGTTCCAGGCGGCCAGCGTGTCTTGCAGGCTGGCGGCGCGCGGGGGGCGGGGCTGCTCGGGCACGCTGCGCGAAAAGCGCGGCGCCGGCGCGGGCTGGAGTACGCCGCCGGCCTCGGTGAACGTGGCGCGCGCGCGGTTGTGGGCATGCTGGGGCGCCTCGTCCCAGTCGAGCACGGGGGCGAAGCAGGCATCGCTGCCTTCCAGCAGCTCGCACCATTGCTGGCGCGTGCGCGTGCGGAACACGTCGGCCAGGCGCAGCTTGAGCAGGGGCCAGCGCGCGGCGTCCAGCTGCGCGTCGAACAGCGGGTCCTGTATGCCGCAGCGCTGGCGCAGCTCGGCGTAGAACTGCGGCTCTATCGCGCCTATGGCGATGTATTTGCCGTCGGCGCAGGCATAGGTGTCATAGAAGTGCGCGCCGCCGTCCAGCAGGTTCTCTCCGCGCTGGTTGCTCCACTGGCCCTTGGCCTTGAAGCCGTACATGAAGGCCGACAGCAGGGCCGTGCCATCGGTCATGGCCGCGTCGATGACCTGGCCCCGGCCGCTGCGCCCGGCCTCGTGCAGGGCGGCCAGCAGGCCCACGGCCAGCAGCATGCCGCCGCCGCCGAAGTCGCCCACGTAGTTGAGCGGCGGCACGGGCGCCTCCCCCGCGCGGCCGATGGCGTGCAACGCGCCGGAGATGGCGATGTAGTTGATGTCATGCCCCGCCGCATTCGCCAGCGGCCCGTGCTGGCCCCAGCCCGTCATGCGGCCGTAGACCAGGCGCGGGTTGTGCGCCAGGCAGGGCTCGGGGCCCAGGCCCAGGCGCTCCATCACGCCGGGCCGAAAGCCCTCGATGAGCAGATCGGCACGTGCGATCAGCGCCAGGGCCGAGGCCTGGCCTTCCTCGCCGCGCAGGTCGATCTCGACCTGGCTGCGGCTGCGCGTGGTGATGTCCTGTGCATCGACCGGCGTGCCGGGCCGCGCGATGCGCAGCACCTCGGCACCCATGTCGGCCAGCAGCATGGCGCAGAACGGCCCCGGGCCCAGGCCCGCGAACTCGACAACGCGCACGCCTTCAAGCGGTCCTGGCATGGAGGTCTCCTTTCAGGCCGTGGGCAGTGGATGGTTCTTGTACTGCTCGCGCAGCTTGGTCTTCAGCAGTTTTCCCGTGGCCGTGTGCGGCAGCTCGGCCACCTGCAGCACGTCGTCGGGCAGCCACCATTTGGCGATGCGCGTGGACAGGAAGTCGAGCATGGACTCGCGGCTGACGCTGTGGCCTGCGCGCGGCACCACCAGCAGCAGCGGCCGCTCCTGCCACTTGGGATGGGCCACGCCGATGATGGCGGCCTCGGCCACGCCGGGATGGCCCATGGCGGCGTTCTCCACGTCGATGGAGGAGATCCACTCGCCGCCCGACTTGATCACGTCCTTGGCGCGGTCCACCAGCTGCAGGAAGCCGTCGGCATCGATGGTGGCCACGTCGCCCGTGGTGAAGAAGCCTTCCTCATCGACGGGCGAGCCGCCTTCGCCCTTGAAGTAGCCGCTGGCGATCCAGGGGCCGCGCACGCGCAGGTGTCCCCGGGCCTGGCCGTCCCAGGGCTGGGGCCGGCCGTCGTCGTCCACGATCTTGAGGTCCACGCCCCAGACGCCGCGCCCCTGCTTGAGCTTGACCTTGACCAGTTCCTCGCCCGACAGCGCGTCGTGCCGGGGCAGCAGCTTGCTGACCACGCCGATGGGGCTGGTCTCGGTCATGCCCCAGCCCTGCACGACCTGGGCGCCGAACTGGTTCTCGAAGCGCTCCAGCATGGCGCGCGGCACGGCCGCGCCGCCGATGCCTATGCTCTTGACGCCCAGCGCGCGCGGGTCGATGTCGGGATGCGCATCCAGGTACTGGAACAGCATCAGCCACACGGTGGGCACGCCCTGCGAGAAGGTGACCTTCTCGTCGCGCATGAGCTCGTAGACGCTCTGGCCGTCCAGGTGGGGGCCGGGCAGCACCAGCCGTGCGCCGGCCATGGCCGCCGCATAGGGCGTGCCCCAGGCGTTGGCATGGAACATGGGCACGATGAGCATCACGGTCTCGCTCGCGTTCAGGCCGAAGGTGTCGGGCGCCAGCTCCATCAGCGTGTGCAGCACGGTGGAGCGGTGCGAGTACAGCACGCCCTTGGGGTGGCCCGTGGTGCCCGAGGTGTAGCACAGCGAGGAGGCCGTGCGCTCGTCGAACTCGGGCCAGTCGAAGTCCTCGCTCTGGTTGCCCACCAGTTCGTCCCAGCAGTGCAGGTCGGGCAGGTCCAGCGCGGGCATGTGCTCGCGCGAACTCATGCAGACATAGGTGGTGACGGTCTTCAGATGCGGTGCGAGCTTTTCCACCAGCGGCGCGAAGGTCACGTCGAAGAACAGCACCCGGTCCTCGGCATGGTTGGCGATGTATTCGATCTGCTCGGGAAACAGGCGCGGGTTGATGGTGTGCAGCACCGCGCCGCTGCCCGAGACGCCGAAGTACAGCGCCAGGTGGCGCCAGCTGTTCCAGGCCAGCGTGCCCACGCGTTCGCCAGGCTGCACGCCCAGCGACTGCAGGGCGTTGGCCACCTGGCAGGAGGCGCGGCGCATGCCGGCCCAGTCGGTGCGGTGCAGGCCACCGTCCCGGGTTTCCGGCAGGCGCGAGACGATCTCGGTGTGCGGGTGAAAGCGCGCCGCATGCTCGATCAGCGACGAGATCATGAGCGGGCGGTCCTGCATCAGTCCTTGCAAGGCGGGCATGGGGGTGTCTCCTGTCGTTGTCCTGAAGGCCGGGGTCACTGCACGGGCGCGTAGCGGCTGCCGTCGAAGCGCACGAGCTGCATCTTCTTGATGGGGAAGAAATCGTCCCCACCGGTCTGCAGGCTGATGCCCGGGTAGAGCATGGGCAGGTCCATCTTCAGGCTGGCGGCCTGCTTCATGATGTTGGCGCGCGTGAGCTCGTCGCCTGCCTGCCTGAGCACCTGCACCAGGGTCTGGGCCTGGGAGTAGCCGATGACGTTGAGCGAATCGTTGGGGTCGCCGGCCGGGTAGAACTGCTTCATGAAGGCCAGGTAGCCCGCCAGCTCGGGCGTGCCCTGGTTGGTGGGGTCCGAGGGCTCGCGCAGGTAGCTGGCCGTCATCACGCCGCGTGCGTTGTCCAGGCCCGCGGGCTTGAGCACCGAGCTGATGGACAGCGAGACGCTGACCAGGTAGTGCGCAGGCTTCCAGCCGATGTCGGCGGCCTTGCGTATGGACTGGGCCGCGAACTTGGGCGTGCTGATGTTGATGAAGGTGTCCGCCCCCGAGCCCTTGAGCGCCACCATCTGGCTGTCCACCGTGGGGTCGCCTACCTCGTAGGTCTGCTGCACGACGATGCGCTGCTTGGCCTGCTCGCCGAAGCCGTCGAGCACGCCCTTGAGGTAGTCCTTGCCGAAGTCGTCGTTCTGCATCAGGACGGCCACCTTGGCCTGGGGCCGCGTGGCCAGGATGTGCTGGGCGAAGGTGCGGCCTTCGAGCTGGTAGGTGGGCTGCCAGCCCATGGTCCAGGGGAAGTTCTTCGGATCGCCCCAGCGCGTGGCGCCCGTGGAGACGAACAGCTGGGGCACCTTGCGCTGGTTCATGTAGCGATGCACGGCCTGGTTGTGCGAGGTGCCCAGCGCGCCGAACATCAGCAGCACGCCGTCGCGCTCGACCAGCTTGCGCGTCTGCTCCACGCTCTGGGCGGGGTTGTAGGCGTCGTCGGCAGAGAGGTAGGTGATCTTGCGGCCGTTGATGCCGCCCTCGGCGTTGATCTTGGCGAAATAGGCCGCATGGGCCTTGCCGATGGTGCCGTAGGCCGACACCGGGCCCGAGTAGGGCACGAAGTTGCCGATGCGGATCTCGGTGTCGCTGGCGCCGGTGTCGTACTTCTTCTGGGTCTGGGTCTGGGCCTGGGCCTGGGCTGGCGCCTGGGTGATGGCCGGCAGGGCCAGCGCCAGGCAGGCGATCAGGGCCCAGGGGCCCCGGGCGATGGTGTTGCGCATGGTTGTCTCCTGGCTTGCGGGCAGCGTGCCCGCTTTTCTTGTGGTGGCCGGTCCATGGTAGGAACCGGCCCGGCGCTCGCCCATCGTCGATTCCGACGAATGCATGTGCGGGCGCAGCAAGGCGCGTCGGGAAGGCGTGGGGGGAAGGCGCGGCGGTCAGCCCGGCTGGCGTGGCGCGAAGACGGGTTCGCGCTTTTGCATGAAGGCCTGCACGCCCTCCATGAAGGCCGGCGCGCCCACCAGATCGCGCTGGCGTTCGGCTTCGTAGTGAAGCTGCTGCTCCAGCGTGGAAGCGGCTGCGTGGTCCAGCGCGCGGCGGGCTTCCAGCACGGCGCCGGCCGGCAGCCGCGCCAGGCGGGCGGCCGTGGCCAGGGCCTGTTCGCGCAGGGCCCCGTCGTCCACGCAGGCCCAGACCAGGCCCCAGTCGGCGGCCTGCTGCGCGCCCAGCCTGTCGCCCAGCAGGGACAGGCCCAGGGCGCGCGCACGGCCCAGCCGGCGCTCGATGAACCAGGTGGTGCCCAGGTCCGGCACGATGCCCAGGCGCGGCAGGAAAGGCAGGTAGAAGTAGGCCGAGCGCGCCGCCAGCGCCACGTCGCCGGCCAGGGCCAGGCCCACGCCGGCCCCGGCGGCCGCGCCGTTGATGGCGCAGACCACGGGCACGGGCAGCTGCTGCAGGTCCAGGATGAGGCGGTTGGACAGCTGGTGCATGTTGTCGGCCGTCTGCGCGCCCAGCGTGCGGCCATCGGCCTGGGCCCCGCCTTGTGCCCCGCCTTGCGCGCCGCCTTGCGCGCCGCCCATGGACGACAGGTCCGCGCCCACGCAAAACCCCCGGCCCTCGGCGGTGAGCACCAGGGCGCGGAGGGAGCTGTCCTCGCGCACCTCGGCCAGTAGTTCGCGCAGCCGCAGCTGCAAGGGCCTGCCCAGCGGATTCATGCGGGCGCTGTCCTGGAGGACGATGAGGGCGATCTCGCCGTTGTTGCCGTGGCGTTCCATGCGGATGGCCGGACTGGAATTCATGGGGGGACTCCTGTGGATGGGGATGGAAAGTCAGGCACGCGGCCGCTGCCGGGGCAGGCGACGGCCCGGCCGGCCCAGTCGGTGCAGCAGGCCCATCACGCCTCCGGGCATGGCGAACATGAAGACGATGAGCACGGTGCCGTAGACGGCCCAGGGCGCGGCCTTGGACACCTGCTCGGCCAGCCCCGGGATGAACATGATGAACAGGGCGCCGAACAGCGCGCCCCACAGCGTTCCCACGCCGCCCACCACCACGCCCACCAGCAGCGAAATGGACAGGAACATGGTGAAGGAGTCGGGCGCCACGAACTGCACGGCAATGGCCGACAGCGCGCCGCCCACGCCCGTGTAGCCGGCCGAAATCGCAAAGGCCATGGACTTGCAGTGCGCGTTGTCCACGCCCATGGCCTCGGCCGCCATGGCGTGGTCGCGGATGGCGCGCAGCGCCAGGCCGCTGCCGCTGTCTATGAGGTTGCGCGCCATCCAGAACAGCAGGGCCGCCACGGCCAATGCATAGAGGTAGAACCACTGGTCGGCATCCAGCGGCAGGCCCCAGGGCGCCTCGGGCTTGGTCAGCACGATGCCGCCCACGCCGCCGGTCCAGGCCTCCAGGTGGCGGTACTTGAGCAGCTGGGGCATGGCCACGCCCAGCGCAAAGGTGGCCAGCGCCAGGTACAACCCTTCCAGCCTGAGCGCGGGCCGCCCGAACAGGTAGCCCGCCGCCAGGCTCACCAGGCCCGCTGCAGGCACGGCCAGCCAGTAGACCAGGCCCGCGCGGTCCATCAGGATGCCGGCCGCATAGGCGCCTATGGCGAAGAAGGCGCCATGGCCCAGCGAGATCTGGCCGCTGTAGCCCGTGAGGATGTTCAGCCCTACCAGGGCCACGGCATAGGCCAGCACCATGGTGGCCTGGAACAGCTGGTAGCCCTTGGCCACGAAGACCAGCGAGCAGGCCGCCAGCGCCAGCGCCGCGATCAGTACCGTGCCCAGGGGCAGGGGGCGGCGTGCGCTGGTGGCGGCGACCAGTGCGTCAGACGAGGAGGCGGATCGTGTGGACATCATTGTCTCCAGGGCGCTTGGCACAAAACTGGCGTGGCCCAAAAGCGAGGGACACCGAGCAAGGGCCTACGCCGGCCGCGCCGCCCCGCCGCGAGGGTGTCGTCCCCCTCCCGCGTAGCGAGAGAGGGGGCGCCGTGCAACGGGAAGCGGCGTCCGCCGCTCAGGGGGGGCATTGTTCAAACCCTCCTGACAACTTTGCGGCCCATCAGCCCGGCCGGCCGCACGATGAGCACGCCCACGATCAGCACCAGGGCCACAGAAAGCTTGAGTTCGGTGCCGACCACGTAGCTGCCCACCAGGTTTTCGAGCACGCCCACGATGAAGCCGCCCAGCACGGCGCCCGCGGGGCTGTCGATGCCGCCCAGCAGCGCGCCCGCAAAGGCATACAGCAGCACGCCGCTCATCATGTGTGGATCGAGGAAGACCACGGGCGCCACCATCATCCCGGCCACCGCGCCGATGGCACCGGCCAGGCCCCAGCCCAGCATCAGCATGCGTCCCACGGAGATGCCCACCAGGCGCGAGGAGGCCGGGTTCTGCGCGGCCGCGCGCATGGCCAGCCCCAGCGGCGTGAGCCGGAAGAAGGCAAACAGCAGGGCCACGATGGCCAGCGCCACGAAGATGGTGCCCACCTCATGGGCCGACATCAGGGCGCTGCCATACCAGGCGTCGGCCGGGAACGGGCTGGGGAACTCCTTGATGGTGTAGCCGAAGATCCAGCCGGCCAGGCTGTGGAAGACGATCAGCAGGCCGATGAAGACCACCACCTGGGCCAGGTCCGCCGCCTTGTGCATGGGGCGGATGATGGCGAACTCCACGGCCGCGCCCAGCACGAAGGACAGCGCCACCGTGGCCAGGAAGGCCCACCAGTACGGCAGCCCCGCCTGCAGCAGCGCCCAGGCGATGAAGGTGGAGAACATGGCCATCTCGCCCTGCGCGAAATTGATGTGGTGCGTGGCCTGGTAGATCATGACCAGGGCCAGGGCCACGGTGGCATAGATGCCGCCCGTGGCCAGGCCGGCCAGCAACTGGTGGATGAAGGCGTCCATGGCCGCTACTCCCCGAGATAGGCCTGGCGTACCGCATCGTTGCGGCGCATGGCTTCGCTGGGACCGTGCAGCACGATGCGGCCGGTCTCCAGCAGGTAGGCGCTATGCGCCAGCTCCAGTGCCAGGCGCGCGTTCTGCTCCACCAGCAGGATGGTCGTGCCCTGCTCGGCGTTGATGCGCCGCAGGATGCCGAAGATGTCGCGCACCACCAGCGGCGCCAGGCCGAAGGAGGGCTCGTCCAGCAGCAGCAGGCGCGGGCGGCCCATGAGGGCGCGGCCTATGGCCAGCATCTGCTGCTCGCCGCCCGACAGCGTGCCGGCCTGCTGGGTGCGGCGCTCGCGCAGGCGGGGGAAGTAGCCGAACATGCGCTCCATGTCGCCGGCCACGTCGGCACGGGCCGCACGCGTGGGCCGGGCCTGCGCGCCCAGGCGCAGGTTCTCCTCGGCGCTGAGCTGGGCGAAAGTGCCGCGCCCGTCGGGCACATGGCCCACGCCCTGGCGCGCGATGCGCTCGGTGCTGTGCCGGTCTATGCGTTCGCCGGCCAGGCGCACCTCGCCGCGCGTGTCCACCAGGTGGCGGCAGATGGCGCGCAGCGTGGTGGTCTTGCCTGCGCCATTGGCGCCCAGCAGGGCCGTGACGCGGCCTTCGGCCAGGTCCATGTCGATGCCGTCCAGCACGCGCACCGACCCGTAGGCCGCATGCAGTCCGCGGATTTCAAGCAGTGCCGGCATGCGCCACCTCCCTGTCCTGATCCTGCGGCTGCATGTCCGAACCCAGGTAGGCGCGGATGACTTCGGCATGGGCGCGGACCTCGCCCGGCGTGCCTTCGGCGATCTTGCGGCCGAAGTTCAGCGCCACGACCTTGTCGCTCACGCGCATGACCAGGCCCATGTGGTGCTCCACCAGCAGCACGGTCAGCCCCAGCCGGTCGCGCAGCGACAGGATCAGGTCGCCCAGGCCGGCCAGCTCCTCATGGTTGAGGCCGCAGGCCGGCTCGTCCAGCAGCAGCAACTGCGGGCGGCAGGCCAGGGCGCGCGCCAGCTCCACGCGCTTTTGCGTGCCGAAGGGCAGGTCGGCCACGCGGCGCTCTGCCACGCCCGTCAGCTCCAGCAGGGCCATCAGCGATTGCGCCTGGGCGCGGGCTTCTTCCTCGCGCCGGCGCACGCCGGGTAGGCGCAGGGCGTCGCGCACAAAGCCGGCGTGCTGGTGGCTGTGCGTGCCCAGGCGCACGTTGTCGGCCACCGTCATGCTGGAAAACAGGGCCAGGTTCTGGAAGGTACGGCCCATGCCCAGCGCGGCCATGCGGTGGCGCGCCAGCGTGGCCAGCGGCTGGCCGCGAAAGCGGATGTGGCCGGCCTGCCAGGCATACAGCCGCGACAGGCAGTTGAACAGGCTGCTCTTGCCTGCGCCGTTGGGGCCGATGAGGCCGCAGATCTGGCCTGCCGCAACATCGAAACTCACGCCGTCCAGCGCGACGATGCCGCCGAAGCGCAGCGAAACGCCTTCGATGCGCAGCAGGGGCTGCGAGTCCTGGCTCATGGCTTTCCCTCCCCCCGATGGTGGGCGGCCGGCGCGTGCCGCGCCGGCCGCACGGTGGCATGGCGGCGCCTACAGGCGCTCGATGATGGTGACGTTGGCCATGCCGCCGCCCTCGCACATGGTCTGCAGGCCGTAGCGCCCGCCGCGTGCGTGCAGGGCGTGGATCAGCGTGGCCATGAGCTTGGTGCCCGAGGCGCCCAGCGGATGGCCCAGCGCAATGGCGCCGCCGTTGACGTTGAGCCGCGCCGGATCGGCGCCCGTGGCCTGCAGCCAGGCCAGGGGCACGGGGGCGAAGGCCTCGTTGACTTCGTACAGGTCGATGTCGGAGATGCGCATGCCGGCCTTTTTCAGCGCGGCCTGGGTGGCGGGGATGGGAGCCTCCAGCATGATCACCGGGTCATGCCCGAGCAGGCTCATGTGGTGGATGCGCGCCAGCGGCTGCACGCCCAGGGCCTTGAGGCCGCGCTCGCTGACCACCATGACGCCGCTGGCGCCATCGCAGATCTGGCTGGCCGTGGCCGCCGTCACGCAGCCGCCCTCGCGGATGGTCTTGACGCCGGCAATGCCTTCCAGCGTGGCATTGAAGCGTATGCCTTCATCCACCGTGTGCGGCTGGCCTTCGCCCTCGGCACCGCCTTCGGCGCTGCGCGCCTGCACGGCCAGGATCTCGCGGTCGAAGCGGCCCTCGCGCGCGGCCTGCACGGCGCGCTCATGGCTTTGCAGCGCATAGGCGTCCAGCTGGTCCTTGGCCAAGCCGTACTTGCCGGCCATCATCTCGGCGCCCATGAACTGGCTGAACTCCACGCCCGGATAGCGCTGCTGCATGGCCGGGCTCATGTACACGCCCAGGCCGGCCTTGGCGGGCAGGGCGTTGGGCGTGCCCATGGGCACGCGCGACATGCTCTCCACGCCTGCGGCGATCACCATGTCCATGCTGCCCGACATCACGGCCTGGGCCGCGAAATGCAGTGCCTGCTGAGACGACCCGCACTGCCGGTCCACCGTGGTGCCCGGCACGGACTCGGGCAGGGACGAGGCCAGCACCGCGTTGCGCGCCACGTTCGTCGCCTGCTGGCCCACCTGGCTGACGCAGCCCATGATCACGTCCTCGACCTGGGCCGGGTCGGCCTGGCTGCGGCGCACCAGCTCGTCCAGCACCTGGGCCGCGAGATCGGCCGGATGCCAGCCCGAGAGCTTTCCGCCGCGCTTGCCGCCCGCCGTGCGCGTGGCGGCGACGATGTATGCCTGTGCCATGGATATGTCTCCTGTTCCTGTATTCCTGGGGGGATGGTGGCCCGGCCGGCGCGGGCCGGGCATCGTCGCAAGCGACGATTCCGGCCAGGGAAAACGCGGGGACGGTGCCTGCCGTGGGCCCTAGCGCGGCGCCATGCGGATGGCGCCGTCCAGGCGCACGCACTCGCCGTTGAAGTAGCCGTTGGTGATCATGGTCTCGGCCAGGTGGGCGTATTCGTCGGGCTGGCCCAGCCGCTTGGGGAAGGGCACGGAGGCGGCCAGCGCGGCCTTCACGTTGTCGGGCGCGCCCTGCAGCAGCGGCGTGTCGAAGATGCCGGGCAGGATGGTGTTCACGCGGATGCCCTCGCCCATGAGGTCGCGCGCGATGGGCAGGGTCATGCCCGTGATGCCGGCCTTGCTGGCCGAGTAGCTGGCCTGGCCCATCTGCCCGTCCTGCGCCGCCACCGAGGCCGTGTTGACGATGGCGCCGCGCTCGCCGTCGGCCAGCGGCTCCAGCGTGAGCATGCCCGCCGCCGACTTGGCGATGCAGCGGAAGGTGCCCACCAGGTTGATCTGGATGATGCGGTCGAAATTGGCCACGGGCAGGTGCCGGATCTCGCCCGTGGCCTTGTCGCGGCTGGCCGTCTTGACGGCATTGCCCGTGCCCGCGCAGTTGACCAGGATGCGCTCCTGCCCATGGGCCGCGCGCGCCTGGGCAAAGCCCGCGTCCACGCTGGCCTCGTCGGTCACGTCCACGCGGCAGAACAGGCCGCCTGTCTCGCGCGCCAGCGCTTGCCCGGCCGTCTCGTTGAGGTCGAACAGGGCAACGCGCACGCCCCTGGCGGCCAGGCGGCGCGCGGTGGCCGCGCCCAGGCCCGATGCCCCGCCCGTGACGACGGCGCTGATGCTTGCGTCAAGCTGCATGTGAAGGTCTCCTTGGTTGGTGCGCTGGCGGCGCGCCGGTGCCTGTCGCCTTGGATCGGGACAGGCGGCAGTCCGCCACCTATGATCTGCCTTCAAGTCTAGGAATCGCCCCGTCTTGCCGCCATCGTCGAAACCGACGAAAGTGCCCGGTGCCTCACCCCTTCACAGTGCCCCCTGCCTGCATGCAGCCCCCAGCGCCCACCCCTTCCTCCGGCCCCGGTCCGGGTTCCGGCTACGTGCCGCAGGCCAAGCTGAGCCCGCCGCGCGCCGCTGCCGCCCAGGTGGCCCGGCTGGCCGTTGCCGCGCGCTGGCCCGAGGCCTTGCGCGCCCGCGTGGTGCTGGTGCGCGCGCCGGCCGGCTTCGGCAAGACCACGGCCATGCGCCAGATGCGCGAGCGCCTGCAGGCCGAGGGCCAGGCCACGGCGTGGCTGACGCTGGATGCCGCCGACAACGATGTCTCGCGCTTTCTGCAGTGCCTGGGCGCGGCCGTGCGCACCCTGGGGGTGGGGCCGTCGCAAGGCGCCGGCGAGTTGTCCCAGGCCCTGCATGCGCTGGCCGGCGAGGGCCGCTCCTTTGCGCTGTTCATCGATGATTTCGAGGTGCTGCACAACGATGCCGTGCTCGGCCTGGTGCGCCAGCTCATGGAGCAACTGCCCGAGCGCGGGCGCCTGGTCATAGGCTCGCGCGCGCTGCCGGCCCTGGGACTGGGGCGGCTGCGCACCAGCGGCCAGTTGCTGGAGATCGATGCGGCGCTGCTGCGCTTTTCCGTGGGCGAGGCCGAGGAGTTCTTTCGCCTGCGCGGCTGCCCGCTGCCGCGCGAGGCCCTGGCGCGGCTGCTGGACAAGACCGAAGGCTGGATAGGCGCGCTGTGGCTGGCCTCGCTGGCGCTGGAGCGCCATGGCCCGCACAGCGATTTCATCGAGCGCTTCTCGGGCTCGGAGCGCGCCGTGGCCGACTACCTGGCCGAGGATGTGCTGGCCCAGCAGCCCGCGTCCGTGCGCGACTTCCTGCTGCGCACCAGCATCCTGCGCACGCTGGATGCCCAGGTCTGCCAGGCCCTGGTGCCGCGCGCCGACGGCGCCGCCATGCTGCAGGCGCTGGAGCAGGCCCACCTGTTCCTGGTGCCGCTGGCCGACGAGGCGCAGGGTGGCCAGGGCGGGCACAGCTGGCGCTACCACAGCATGTTTGCCGACTTCCTGCGCGCGCAGCTGCTGCGCGAGCAGCCCGGTGAATTGACGCGCCTTCACCTGGCGGCCAGCGGCTGGTACGAATCCTGCGGCCGGCCCGTGCCCGCCATCGAGCATGCGCTGGAAGGCGGCGACCTGCCGCATGCCCTGTCCCTGCTGGCGCGCCATGCCGAGGCGCTGATGGAGCAGGGCCGCATGCGCCTGCTGTCGCGCTGGTTCTCGGCCATGCCGGCGCCGCTGATGGCGCGCGAGCCGCTGCTGCAGGCCGTGGCCGCCTATGCCGACTGCTTCACGCGCGGCCCCTGGCAGGCGCAGCAGCGGCTGGACGCCTTGCGGCCCCGCATGGCCGCAGATCCCGCCGCGCAGGCGTTGGTCATGGCCCTGCAGCCGCTGCTGCTGGCCATGATGGACCGCGTGGAAGAGGCGGCGCCACTGGGCCGCCAGGCGCTGGCCTGCCTGCCCAGCTGCCGGCCGTTTGCGGACAGCTCGCTGACCAATGCCATGGCCTACGTGGTGTCGGTGCTGGGCGATGCCGAAGAGGCCCACCGCCTGCTGGACGCGGCGCGCAGCACCCAGGCCGGCAGCCTGTTCAGCCGCATGTACACCGAGGCCATGGAGGGCGTGCTGGACCTGTCGGGCGGGCGGCTGCGGCAGGCGGCATCGCGCTTTCGCGTGGCGCTGGCCGCCACGCCGCGCAGCGCCTCCTACAACCCCACCAACGGCAATGCCTGGGCCGGCGTGCTGCATGCCGGCGTGCTCTACGAGACCAACGACCTCGATGGCGCCGACCACCTGCTCAACGTCTACCTGCCGCTGGCCCGCGACGTGGGCCTGCCCGACCATGTGATCTCCAGCTACCGCATGCGTGCGCGCATTGCCTTCGTGCGCGGCGATGTGGATGCTGCCTTCGGCCTGCTGACCGAACTGGAGTACCTGGGGCATGAACGCCAGCTCCCCCGCGTGACGGCCAGCGCCCGGCTGGAGCATGCGCGCATCTTCGTGCTGCAGGGCAACCGGGCCGCCGCGTCCGAGGCGCTGGAGCGTGCCGACGATCCCGGCGTATGGCCGCGCGTGGAACGCCTGCGCCTGCCCCCGCACGAGGTGGAGGACATCGCCATCGCCCGGCTGCGCTGGGGTCTGCACTTTGGCGACTGCCGTGCCGTGCGCGATGCCATCGCCCCCTTGCTGGCCGATGCGCAACTGCGCGGGCGCCGCCACCGCAGCCTCAAGCTGCAGGTGCTGTGCGCGCTGGCCGAGGCGGGCTGCGGCGACATGGACGCCGCAGCCGCCATGCTGGCCCAGCCGCTGCGCCACGGGGCCAGCGAAGGCTTTGTGCGCCTGATGCTCGATGAGGGGCCGCTGCTCGCGCCCGTGCTGCAGCGCGTGCTGTCGCCCTCACTGTCGCTTTCACTGACGCGCCGCACGGAACCGGCGGAGCCGGAGGCGGCCGCCCATGCGCAGCGGCTGCTGTCTGCCCTGGGCGAGCCCGCCGATCCCCCCGAGCTGCAGGCAGCGGATGCGCCCCAGGGCCCGGCGCCGGCCACGGCGCTTGCCGAGCCCCTGACCCGCAAGGAGCTGCGCGTGCTGGAGCTGCTGGCCTCGGGCTACTCCAATGCGGCCATGGCCGAGAAGCTCTTCGTCTCCGACAGCACGGTGCGCACCCACCTGCGCAGCATCAACCTCAAGCTGGGCGCGCGCAGCCGCACCCAGGCCGTGGCGCTTGCGCGGGAGCTGCGGGTTTTGCGCTAGGCTGCTGGCGGCTCAAGCCTGCAGATGGCGCGCATAGGTCAGGAACACTTCGTCACGCACCCAGCCCAGCGACTCGTACAGCGCCTGGGCGCGCAGGTTGTTGCGGGCCGTGGTCAGGTCCATGCGCGCATGGCCCGTGGCGCGGGCATGGGCTTCGGCCGCCAGCAGCAGGGCGCGGCCCACGCCCAGGCGGCGCGCATCGGGCACCACGAAGAGGTCGTAGAGCACGTAGATGGGCGCGGCCAGTACAGAGCAGAACGAGGGATAGAGCTGGCAAAAGCCCAGGGCGCTGCCGTCCGGTCGGCGGGCCAGCAGGATCACGGATTCGCCGCGCTCCAGCCGCGCCGTGATGAAGGCCAGCGCCGCGTCGGCATCCGCAGGTTGCTCGTAGAACTGGCGGTAGGCGTCGAACAGCGGCGCGATCAGCGCGGCGTCTTCGGGGATGGCGGTGTGTATGGCTGTGGAGTTCATCGGTGGTCCGGGGCGGAGGTTGCCAGCATGGCGCAGGGCAAGGATGCCTGCTCATATCTTTGCTGAATCTCTCCATTTGGAGATGTGATTTGACCTGGATCATGGACAGGCGGAACACTCCCGGCCCATGTCCGAACAAAAGATCGAGTTCTACAAAGGGGCCGCTGGCGGCTGGGGCGCACTGCGCAGCGTGAGCCAGGCCCTGATACGCCAGGATATCGCCGTCAAGGGCGCCAAGACGCTGCTGTCGGCCAACCAGCCCGACGGCTTCGACTGCCCGGGCTGCGCCTGGCCCGACCGCAACCACCATTCCACCTTCGAGTTCTGCGAGAACGGCGCCAAGGCCGTGGCGGCCGAGGCCACGGCGCGCCGCGTGACGCCCGAATTCTTTGCCCGGCACACGGTGGCCGAGCTCATGGCGCAAAGCGATTTCTGGCTGGAAGACCAGGGCCGGCTCACCGAGCCCATGGTGTACGACGCGGCCAGCGACCGTTACCGGCCCATCGCCTGGGACGACGCCTTTGCACTGATAGCCCGCCACCTGAACGCGCTGCCCGACCCTGACCAGGCCATCTTCTACACCTCTGGCCGCGCCAGCAACGAGGCAGCCTTTCTCTACCAGCTGTTCGTGCGCGCCTACGGCACCAACAATTTCCCCGACTGCTCCAACATGTGCCACGAGCCCAGCGGCAGCGGCATGAAGCCGCAGATCGGCGTGGGCAAGGGCACGGTGCAGCTGGCCGATTTCGAGCAGGCCGATGCCATCTTCATCTTCGGCCAGAACCCCGGCACCAACCACCCCCGCATGCTGGGTGAGCTGCGCGCAGCCCACAAGCGTGGCGCGCGCATCCTGAGCTTCAACCCGCTGCGCGAGCGCGGGCTGGAGCGCTTCCAGGACCCGCAAAGCAAGCTGGAGATGGCCACCCTGGGCGCCACGCCCATCAGCACGCACTACTTCCAGCTGCGCGTGGGCGGCGACATCGCGGCCGTCAAGGGGATCATGAAGCATGTGATCGCGCAGGACGACGATGCACTGGGGCAAGGGGGCGGCGGCGTGCTGGACCATGCCTTCATCGCCGAACACACGACCGGCTTCGAGGCCCTGGCCGAGGACCTGCGTGCCGAGGACTGGGGCCTGCTGGAGGCCGAGTCCGGCCTGAGCCGCGCGCAGATGCAGACGGCGGCCGAGGTCTACATCGCCGCCCGCAGCACCATCGTCTGCTGGGGCATGGGCATCACGCAGCACATGCATTCGGTGGCCGCCGTGCAGATGCTGGTCAACCTGCTGCTGCTGCGCGGCAATATAGGCCGCCCCGGCGCAGGTGCCTGCCCGGTGCGCGGCCACAGCAATGTGCAGGGCGACCGCAGCATGGGCATCTGGGAGAAGCCGCCGGCCGCGCTGCTGGACCGGCTGCAGCAGGTCTTCGGCTTCGAGCCGCCGCGTGCCAACGGCGTGGACGTGGTCGAGTCCATCCGCCTCATGCTCGAAGGCAGGGGCAAGGTCTTCTTTGCGCTGGGCGGCAACTTCGCGGCGGCCACGCCCGACACGCATGCCACCTGGCAGGCACTGCGCCGCTGCGACCTGACCGTGCATGTGACCACCAAGCTCAACCGCAGCCACCTGGTGCACGGCCGCGAGGCGCTGATCCTGCCCTGCCTGGGCCGCACCGAGATCGACATGCAGGCCGTCGGCCCGCAGGGCGTGACGGTGGAGGACTCCATGGGCATGGTCCATATCTCCAGCGGCATCAACCCGCCTGCGTCGGAGCACCTGCTCAGCGAGATCGCCATCGTCGCGCGCCTGGCCGCCGCCACGCTGGGCGCGCAGCGGCCCGTGCCCTGGCTGGAGCTGGCCGGCGACTATGCACGCATACGCGAGCTGATCGAGCAGGTCTTCGACGACTTCCACGACTTCAACGCGCGCGTGGCCGTGCCGGGCGGCTTCAAGCTGCGCAATGCGGCGAGCGAGCGCATCTGGGAGACGCCCCGGGGCAAGGCCGGCTTCTTCGTGCACGCCGTGCCGCGCGACACGCCCGTGCACCGCGCACGCGCCGCGCGCAGCCCCGGCGCATCGCCGGTGTTCACGCTGTTCACCACGCGCTCGCACGACCAGTACAACACCACCATCTACGGCATGGACGACCGCTACCGCGGCGTCTTCGGACAGCGCCGCGTGGTCTTCATCCATGCCGAGGACATCCGCGCCCTGGGCATGAAGAATGGCGACTGGGTGGACCTGCAGACGGTGTGGGATGACGGCCAGCAGCGCAGCGCCGAGCGCTTCAGGCTCGTGGCCTACGACATTCCGCGCGGCTGCATCGCTGCCTACTATCCAGAGACCAATCCGCTGGTGCCGCTGTCGGCCACGGCCATCGTGGCGGGCACGCCCAGCTCCAAGTCCATTCCCGTGCAGCTGGTGGCGCACAGGCTGCCTGCCGTGCCGTCTCCCGCGCTGGAAGAAATGGCGGCCTGAAGTGCAAGGCATGGAAGAACTGGCCGCCGCCATCCTGCGCGAATTGGCCACCGAGCCCGCACCCATGTCCCTGCCCAGGCTGGGCAAGCGCCTGGGGCAGGGCGCCAGCGTGCTCATGCGCTGCCTGGCGCTGATGGGCGATGCGCCCATTGCCGGCACACCGGGGCCGGGCTGGGTCAGGCTGGAGCAGGAAGAGGGGCGGTGGCTGGCGGCCCTGACGGAGCGCGGGCGCTTGTGGGTGGAGGCCGAGGCCTGTCAGGCGCTGGCCGAGGGCACGGGCCGCGTGCGGTAGAACTGCATCGGAAACTCCTGCATTTCCTTGGCGTGCTGGTTGATCACCGCGCGCTTCATCTTGCCGACCACATGCATCTCGCAGGGCTTGCAGTCGAAGCGCAGCGTGAGTTTTTCCTTGCCGTTGATCAGCTGCAGCGGCTCGGCCTTGATGGTGCCCTTGACGCCGATGACGCCCTTGGCCTGCTTGGGGCACAGGCTCATGGAAAAGCGCACGCAATGCTTGGTGATCATCAGGCTGACTTCGCCTTCTTCTTCCTTGCTCTCGTAGGCCGCGTCCATGACCTTGACGCCGTGCTTGATGTAGAAGTCGTGTGCCTTCTGGTTGTAGACGTTGGCCAGATAGGTCAGCGTGTCCTCGGGGAAGGGCACGGGCGGCTCCACGGGCAGGGCGCGCGGCAGGCGCACGAAGCCAGCCTGGCGCGCGGCCTCCAGCGCGGCGACGGCGTCGCGGCGCAGCTGGTTCAGGGCCGAGGCCGGCACGAACCAGGGCTGGCTCAGCTGCAGGCCGATGTCATGCACGGAGAAGATGGTGGCGCCGAAGCGGCCCAGCTGCTCGCGCAGCGTGGCCTCGGCACGGGCTGCGTCGGTGGCGGCCTGGTGTTCCTGCGCGATGGCGGCAGTGGCGGTGAAGCCGTCCTCATCGGTCAGCGTGAGCGCAAAGCCGTCGGGCGTTTCCTTGAGTTCGGCCCACAGGCCGATGCGGCGGTCGCTGGACTTCTTGTCCAGCGTGCGCACCCAGGCCATGTCGCGGTTGCGGTTGACCTCCAGGCCCTTGCGCAGGTCCTTGAAGCCGGCGATGGGGTCCTTGGGGAACAGGCGCCACAGCGACTTCTTCGCATCCACCGACTCGGCGCGGTTGATCTGCAGGCCCACCAGTTCCTTTTGCAGGTCGTAGTAGCACAGGCCGTCGCCGTTGTGCAGTTCGGTGTCGCGGCTCGATGTCTCGATCTCCACGAAGTTCTCGCCCACCTTGGTGACCCAGCCGATGGCGCGGCCCGGTGTCTTGGGCGTGTCGAAGGCGCCGATGTCTTCCTTGCGGCCGTTGACGAAGTAGTCGGTGAACTCGCGGTTGAAGTTCTGGTCGGGGTCGGGCGTGAAGCTGAACGTGGTGCTGCCCGAGGATGAGCGCGCCAGGGGCGTATCGGAGAACTCGCGCTCCTCGATGATTTCGTCCAGCAGCTTGCGGTAGTGGGCCGTGATGTTCTTCACGTAGCCCATGTCCTTGTAGCGGCCCTCGATCTTGAAGCTGCGCACGCCGGCGTCGATCAGGGCGCGCAGGTTGTCGCTCTGGTTGTTGTCCTTCATGGACAGCACGTGCTTTTCGTGGGCGATGATGCGGCCGCTCGCGTCCAGCACCTCGTAGGGCAGGCGGCAGGCCTGGTTGCAGTCGCCGCGGTTGGCGCTGCGGCCCGTGTGGGCGTGGGTGATGTAGCACTGGCCCGAGTAGGCCACGCACAGTGCGCCGTGCACGAAGAATTCGATGGTGGTGCGCGCCGGGTCGGTGGCCGCGCGCACGGCGGCGATCTGCTGCAGGTCCAGCTCGCGCGCAACGACGATCTGCGACAGGCCGGCGTCCTGCAGGAAGCGCGCCTTCTCGGGGGTGCGGATGTCGGTCTGGGTGCTGGCGTGCAGCTGGATGGGCGGCAGGTCCAGCTCCAGCAGGCCCATGTCCTGGATGATCAGCGCGTCGGCACCGGCTTCGTAGATCTGCCAGGCCATCTTGCGGGCGGCCTCCAGTTCATCGTCGCGCAGGATGGTGTTGAGCGTGATGAAGATACGGCTGCCGAAGCGGTGCGCGTGGTTGATCAGGCGCTGCAGGTCGCGGATGTCGTTGCCCGCCGTGGCGCGTGCGCCGAAGGCGGGGCCGCCGATGTAGACGGCGTCGGCGCCATGGTTCACGGCCTCGATGCCGATGTCGGCATCGCGCGCGGGTGACAGGAGTTCGAGCTGGTGGGGCAGGAGGGACATGGGGCTTTGTGGTGTTCTGTGTTCGTACCCGCACCGGCGTGGGGGCCGGGCGTCGGGCGCAATGCGGGGGAAACTGGCCCCCACGCTACCCTTGCTGCGCAAGGTCCGCTGCCCCCCAAGGGGGCCGCTTTTTGTCTTGGGGCGGCCCGGCGACAAAAAAAGGCCCCCACTCTTGGGGCGGTCCGGCGACGAAAACCTCGCAGCCCGCTTGCGGTGAGGCGCAGCATTATCGCCGCAGCCCCGAAAAAACGCGCGCCAGGGGGTATGCGCCCGATGCCCTGGCGGGCGGCGCCGGTTTTTGCCTATCCTTTAGGATGCGCACTGCACGGGCCGGGCCGCCATGCCGGATACCCCGGCCCGTGCCTGCTCCGCCCCGGGCCTGATGCGCGCTTTCTGCGCCAGGCCTTGCCCGGCCGGGCAGCGCCCGAGTGGGCCACGCCGCAGCGGATTTCGTTTGCCAGGGCGCCTGTTTCACAGATTGACCGTTTTTTCCAGGAGTTGCCATGCACGCCTCGATTCGCCATTTCCCGTGGGCCGGCCCGGCCCTGCTGTGCACCATGCTGGGCAGCGGCGGCCTGGCCTGGGCGCTGCCGGGAAGCGGCCCGGCCAACGGGCAGTCGGCAGGGGCTTCCGCTGCGGCGGCTGCACCCGGTGCGGCCGCTGCACCCGCTGCACCCGCTGCACCGGGTACAGCCGATGCGCCCCTGGTGGTGCGCATTGCCCATGCGGGGCCGGTGTCCGGCCCCATCGCCAGCCTGGGCAAGGATGAGGAAAACGGCGTGCGCATGGCCCTGGACGATCTCAACGCCAAGGGGCTGGAGATCGGCGGGCGCAAGTTGCGCTGGAAGCTGGAGGCCGGCGACGATGGCGGAGACCCCGGCCAGGCCGTGGCCCTGGCCCGGCGCCTGTGCGACAAGAAGGTGGCGGCCGTGGTCGGCCACCTGCAGTCGGGCACCACGCTGCCGGCCACATCCATCTACCACGACTGCGGCATCGTCATGGTCACGCCCGCAGCCAGCAACCCGGCCATCACCCAGGCGGGCTACGACACCACCTACCGCGTGATCGCCGACGACCGCGCCATGGTCGATGCGCTGGTTGCGCACGCCGTGGGCAAGCTGGGCGTCAAGCGCGCTGCCATCATCGATGACCGCTCGGCCTACGGCCAGGGCATCGTGGCGCTGTTCGAGGCCGAGGCGCGCGAGCAGGGCATCGAGATCGTGGACAAGCAGTTCACCGGCGACAAGGCCACCGACTTCGTGCCCATCCTCACCGCCATCAAGGGCAAGAAGCCGGACGCCATCTTCTTCGGCGGCCTGGACGCCCAGGCCGGCCCCATGCTCAGGCAGATGGCCCAGCTGGCCATGGACAAGGTGCGCCTGCTGGGCGGCGACGGCGTGTGCACGCTGCGCCTGCCCGAGCTGGCGGGCAACACGTCCCCGCTGCGCAATGTGACCTGCGCCGTGGGCGGCAGCCCGCTGGAGCGCATGCCGGGCGGCGCTGCCTGGAAGCAGCGCTACGACCAGCGCTTTCCCGACCAGTACCAGGTCTTCAGCCCCTACGCCTACGACGCCACCATGGTGCTGGCCCAGGCCATGCTGCGGGCCGACTCCATCCGGCCCGATGCCTATATCCCCTATCTGCGCCAGACCCGGCATGACGGCGTGACGGCGCCGATTGCCTTCACGCCCCAGGGCGAGCTGCAGGCGCCGGTCGTCACGCTCTACCACTATGCGCAGGGCGTGCGCAAGCCGCTGCCCTGACCCCCAGTCGCTTGGACACTGTGACACCTTGACTGCCGAGCACCGTCCACTGCCGCAGGCCGACGACGAGGCCTGGATGCGCGCCGCCCTGGAGCTGGCGCGCGCCGCCGCCCAGGCGGGCGAGGTGCCCGTGGGCGCCGTTATCGTCAAGGACGGCACCATCGTCGGCCAGGGCAGCAATGCGCCCGTGGCCCAGGGCGACCCAACGGCCCATGCCGAGGTGCTGGCACTGCGCGACGCGGCCGCGCGCCTGGGCAACTACCGGCTGGACGATTGCACGCTCTACGTGACCCTGGAGCCCTGCACCATGTGCAGCGGCGCCATGCTGCATGCGCGCCTGGGCCGCGTGGTCTATGGCGCGGCTGAGCCGCGCACGGGCGCGGCCGGATCGGTGCTGGACGTGTTTGCACTGCCGCAGATCAACCACCACACGCAGGTGACGCGCGGCGTGCTGGCCGGGGAATGCGCGGCCCTGATGTCGGACTTCTTTCGCACGCGCCGCGCCGAGCAGCGCGCGGCCCAGCCCCATCCGCTCAAGGACACGGCGCTGCGCCATGCGGATTCCACCTTTGGCGGCTTTGCCCAGCCGCAGTGGCGCAGCGATCTGCCGGCGCTGGCAGGCCTGCGCCTGGCCGTGGTCGATGAAGGACCGCACGATGCACCGCTGACCTGGCTGTGCCTGCACGGCAGCCCCTCATGGGGCCAGCTGTTCCAGCCCATGCTGCCCGGCTGGCTCCAGGCCGGCCATCGTGTGGTGGTCCCCGACCTGCCGGGCTTTGGCCGCAGCGACCAGCCCAAGAAGGAGAAGGCGCACAGCGCGGCCTGGCATGTGCAAGTGCTGCGCGAGCTGGTGCTGGCGCTGGACCTGCGGAGCATCGTGCTGGTCGGTCATGACGATGGCGCGCGCCTGGGCCTGGCCGTGGCGCAGGCCGAGCCCGCCCGTTTTTGCGGCGCCTGGATCATGAATGCCTGGCCCGCAGGCCCGGCGCCCGATGCCTGCGTGCAATGGTTTGCGCAGGCGGCGCGCAAGCCGTCATGGCCCGTGGGCCGCGCCATGCACGAGGTGGGCGATGTCGGCGAGGTGGGAGGGGAGGCCGGCGCACAGCCGCAGGCCTGGAACCTGCCGTTTTCCCAACCCGGCCACCGCGCCGCGCTGCAGGCATGGCCCCGGGTGCAGGCCGAAATGCCGGCCCTGCCGATGGCGTTGCTGGTGCAGTGGAGCCAACAGCAGCGCCTGTGGGTGCAGGGCGGCGAGCACGATGCGCTGATGCCCGCGCCCGCATGGCGCCAGGCCTGGCTGCAGGCGCTGCCACAGCTGCCGCCAGCGCAACTGCGCCTATCCCCGTGCGGCCATTGGGTTCCCCTGTGCGCTGCCGGCATGGTGGCCGACGCTGTGGAATACTTCCGCCCGTAGGCCTGCGCCGCCGGCCCCTTGCCGGGGCTGCGCAGCGGCAGGTCCCCGTCTTCACTCCCCTTGCAATATGGAGCATGCCGGCCAGGGCCGGCATGGAACCACCTTGGCCACTTCGCGCAGTTCCCGCTCTTCCAGCACGCCCGGCACACCCAGCACATCCGGCACGCCCCGCAAAAAGGCAGCCACTGCCGCGCCTGCACCTGTTGATCACGCGCACGAACATGTGCATTCCGCCGACGGCACCTGCTGTGCCCATGGGCACGAACATCCACATGGCCATGACCGTGCACAGGAGCATTCGCATGCTGCGGCACATGATCATGGCGCTGCCCACAGCCACGATCACGATCACGGCCACGATCACGGCCATGTGCATGCCGCCGACGGCAGCTGCTGCGGCCATGCGCATGACCAGGGTCCGCGCCACATCTATATCTACTCGCCCGCCGGTGCCGTGCGCGACAAGGCCGGCTTCAAGCGCGGCGTGCGCCGCCTGGAGGCCATGGGCCATCAGGTGGAGATCGATGCCGATGCACTGAGCAGCCACCAGCGCTTTGCAGGCGACGACGCCACGCGCCTGGCGGCCATCGAGCGCGCAGCGGCCAGCGGTGCCGACCTGGCGCTGCCCACGCGCGGCGGCTACGGCCTCACGCGCATCCTGCCGGGCATCAAGTACAAGGCCGTGGCCAAGGCCATCGCAGGCGGCACGCGCTTCGTGGGCCTGAGCGACTTCACGGCGCTGTCGCTGGCCCTGCTGGCCAAGACCGGCGCCACCACCTGGGCCGGCCCGCTGCTGGTGCACGACTTCGGCCGCCCCGACGACGAGGGCGGCGTGGACGACATCATGCTGGACTGCTTCAACGACCTGCTCAGCGGCCAGGGCGAGGGCGCGGGCTGGCAGATGCCGAAGATCGGCCTGCGCGAAGACGGCAAGCCCGCCGTCAAGGACTTCTACATCAGCGGCGGCGCCACGCTGTGGGGCGGCAACCTGGCCGTGCTGGTCTCCCTGCTGGGCACGCCTTACTTCCCGCAGATCAAGGGCGGCATCCTGTTCCTGGAAGACGTGGGCGAGCATCCCTACCGCGTGGAACGCATGCTGACCCAGCTGCTGCATGCCGGCGTGCTGGCCCAGCAAAAGGCCATCGTGTTCGGCCAGTTCAGCGAGTTCAAGCTCAGCTCGCACGACAAGGGCTTCAAGCTGCAGACCGTGATCGACTGGCTGCGCAGCCAGGTCAAGTGCCCCGTGCTGCAGGGCCTGCCCTATGGCCATGTGCCGACCAAGGTGATGCTGCCCGTGGGCGCGCCCGTGTCGCTGTCGGTCGAAGGGCGCGATGCGCTGATCTACTGGGGCCACGTGCACTGAGCGGCAAGGAGCAGGCGGCATGCTGCAGATGTGGGAGTTCGCGGCCTACCCGCTGCTGGCGCTGATGTTCGTCGGCATCTTCACGCGCGAGGTGATCGCGCCGGCTTCGCGCAACCATTGCGACCGGCGCTGGCTGATCCTGTCCACGCTGCTGGGCCTGGGCACGCTGGCCACCACCTTGGCGGTAGGCCATCTGTTCTCGGACAGCATCCGCCGCCATGCGCTGCTGGACGTGGGCCGGCAATGGCCGGCCTGGGCCGTGGGCGCGCTGAGCTTTGTGCTGACCAGCTTTGTCTTTTACTGGTGGCACCGCGCCACGCACCGGTCGGACACGCTGTGGCGCCTGTTCCACCAGCTGCACCACAGCGCGCCGCGCGTGGAGGCGCTCACGGCTTTCTTCGCCCACCCCATGGACACGGCGGCCGCCGTGCTGCTGAGCGCGCTGTCCAGCTACTGGGTGCTGGGGGCCAGCCCGCTGGCTGCCGCCTTCGCCATCGGCCTCACGGGGGCGTTCGATCTGTTCCTGCATGCCGACATCCGCACGCCGCGCTGGCTGGGATACATCGTCCAGCGGCCCGAGATGCACACCGTGCACCACCAGTACGGCCACCATGCGCAGAACTACGGCCTGCCCGTCTGGGACCTGCTGTTCGGCACCTGGGCCAATCCGGCCGAGCGGGTGGAGCGCCTGGGCTTTGATGCCGACAAGGCCGAGCGCGTGACCGACATGCTGCGCTGGCAAGACGTGCACAAGCAGAACGCCCCCTGAGGCGCTGCGCGCCTTCTCCCTCTCGCTTCGCGGGGGGGACGACAGCCTCGCTGCGGGGCGGCGCGGCCGGCGTAGGCCCTTGCTCGCTGTCCCTTGTTCTTGGCCGCGCCAGTTTTTGAGGCTCTGTACGGTGGCGGTGGGGGCTGACTGCTATTCGAGGTAGCGGCCGTTTTCCTTGCGGCGGGCGCGCATGCCGGTGCGCAGGAAGAGCACGGTGCCGCCTTGCTCGGCCAGCGGCACGCGCGTGTCGCCGGACAGGTGGGCGTCCAGGCGCTGGGGCAGGTTCTCCAGCAGGGAGTGGATGGCGGACAAGTCGGTGTCGGCCGCCTCGGGGTGGTCGCGCACGAAGCCTTCAAGGTAGGCGCGGGCATCGGCCTCCAGCTGCTCGCGCGTGGTGGCCAGAGAGACGTAGCTGACGCCGGCCTGGCCCGGCGCCTCGGTGCCCAGCAGGTAGCAGCCGATGTAGTCACCACGGGGCTGGCCCACGGGCGGGTCCTGGGTGAGCTTCTTCAAGAGGCTGAAAGGCCACATTCCACGTACTTCCTGTTTCTGTCGGTTGCCCTGCATCCATGTGCGCAGGGCCGGCAGTGATTGTCGCCTGAAGCCTGCGCCCTGCAGGCGCGGCTTTCTGTCGTGAGCAATGTGAGCATGTCGCGCGCGCATATGCTACAAACTGCAACACTACGATACGAAAAAAGCAGAGGGTGGGGAAAAGAATGGGAATCATGCGAATCCTGAACTCGCGGTGGTGGGGTGTGGGCGCCGTGGCGGTGGTCGGCTCGGCCCTGCTGGCCGGCAGCGCGCTGGCCATCTATGCCGTGCGCGTGCAGCCGGTGCTTGACGGACAGCTCACGCTGGCCGGGCTGGAGCAGCCCGTGCGCGTGCGGCGCGATGATGCCGACGTCACCCATATCAGCGCCTTCTCGCCGCAGGACCTGTGGCGCGCGCTGGGCCATGTGCATGCGCAGGAACGCGGCTGGCAGCTGGAGTTCAACCGCCGCCTGATGCATGGCACGCTGTCCGAGATCCTCGGGCCGGCCACGCTGGATACCGACAAGCTCATGCGCGCGCTGGACATACGCGGCGCGGCGCGGCGCCAGTACGCATCCCTGCCCGCCAACGCGCGCGAGGCGCTGCAGGCCTACAGCGAGGGCATCGCGGCCTTCTACGCGGCCCTGCCCATGCGCCAGCACCCGCAGGTGCCCGAGTTCATGCTGCTGGACACGTCGCCGGGCGGCGGCGACAACTCGGCCTGGGCGCCCGAGGACAGCGTGGGCTGGGCGCTGATGATGGCGCTGGACCTGGGCGGCAACTGGGGCAACGAATTCGCGCGGCTGGCCGCGCTCTCGCAACTGGACACACAGCAGCTGTGGCAGCTGATGCCGCCTTATCCGGGCGAGGCGCCGGCCACCTCCACCGACCTTGCGGCCCTCTACCGGGGCCTGGGCGTGTACCGCCAGGAGGCACAGGCTGCGTCTGCGTCCAAGGTGGCTGCCGCCAGCGAGGCGAGCGATGCCTGGGCCCGCTGGTCCCGCGACATGGTGCGCGATGCGGGCACCAACGACGGCAAGGGCAGCAACAACTGGGTGCTGTCGGGCAGCCGCACGGCCAGCGGCAAGCCGCTGTTGGCCAACGATCCGCATCTGGGCCTGAGCGCGCCCGCCATCTGGTACTACGCGCGCCTGCAGTCGCCTGCCGGCCAGGCGCAGGACGGCACGCCGCTGTCGCCCATCGACGTGGTGGGGGCCACCCTGCCGGGCCTGCCCTTCGTGGTGCTGGGGCGCACGCGCGAGGTGGCCTGGGGCTTCACCAACACCAATCCCGATGTGCAGGATCTGTACCTGGAGCAGATCGATCCAGGCAACCCGGGCCGTTACCGCACGCCCGACGGCTGGGCGCCTTTCACCGAGCGCAGCGAGCGCATCAGGGTCAAGGGCCGGGCCGATGTGCAGCTCACGCTGCGCAGCACGCGCCACGGTCCCGTGATCAGCGATGTGCAGCCCCAGTACGAGGCCGTGCTCGACAAGCGCCGCTACGCCGTGGCCCTGCGCTGGGCCGCGCTGGACACCGACAACCTCACCGTGCAGGCGGGCCTGCGGGCCAACGAGGCGCGCAGCGTGGCCCAGCTGTTCGAGGCCTTTGCCGACTACCACTCGCCCATGCAAAGCATCGTCGCGGCCGATGTGCATGGCGCCATCGGCTTCAAGGCCGCAGGCCGGGTGCCGCTGCGTGCGGCCGACAACGACCTGCGCGGCGTGGCGCCCGCGCCGGGCTGGGAGGCACGCTACGACTGGCAGGGCTGGCTGCCCTACGACCAGGCACCGCAGGACGATGGAACGGCGCTGGGCTATCTGGCCACCGCCAACCAGCGCATCACGCGTGAGGGCTATGCCCACTTCCTCACCCAGGACTGGAGCCTGCCGTACCGCCACCGCCGCATCTCCGAGCTCATCGAGGCGAAGGACAGGCACGACATGGTCAGCATGGCCTCCATCCAGAACGACCAGACCTCGCTGGCCGCCCGCGCCCTGCTGCCGCAAATGCTCAAGGCCCTGGACGAAGCGCCGGCCATACATCCGCTGGCCCCGCAGGCGCGCCGGGTGATGGCGCAGTTCGACGGCCGCATGGACGCTGCGCAGGCCGCGCCCCTGATCTTTGCCGCCTGGGTGGACGAACTGACGCGCGGCCTGGTGATCCCGCGCATTGGCGCCCAGACCTTTGCGGCCACCTATGGCAAGCGCGACTATCGCGCAGGCATCGAAGGTATGCTGGAACGCCGCGACGGCTGGTGGTGCGCGGCTGCAGGCTGCAGTGCCCAGATCAGCCAGGCGCTGGACCGGGCGCTGGTGCGCCTGCAGTCCATGCAGGGCAGCGACTTGGGCCGCTGGCGCTGGGGCACGGCGCATGCGGCCCTGAGCAGCCATCGGCCGCTGGGCAGCGTGGGGCTGCTGGCGGGCATCTTCAATGTCAGCGTGCCTTCGGGTGGCGACAGCTACACCGTCAACGTGGGCCAGTACCTGCCCGGTGATGCCAGGGCGCCGTTCGCCAACCGCCATGCGGCATCGCTGCGCGCCATCTACGACCTGGCCGAGCCCGAGCGCTCGCTGTTCATCTACCAGACCGGCCAAAGCGGCGTGGCCCTGTCCAGCCGCTATGCGGACATGTCTGCCGAATGGGCCGACGGCCGCTACCGGCCGCTGCAGATGGCGCCCGCGCGCTGGCGCCATTCGATGATGCTGCGGCCGCAGTAGGTTGCAGTAGGTTGCAATAGGCTGCAGCAGCGGCGCGCGCAGGCCTCAGGTGCTGAGGAATTGCTCGATCAGCCCGGCCACGGCCGCCGGCTGGTCGTGGTGCAGCATATGGCCCGCGTCCTGGACCACGGCCGTGCGGCAGTCGGCAATCTGCCCGATGCGCTCGTGGTACTCGGCCAGCGTGTAGCGGTCCTTCCACCACATGCCCAGGCTGTCGTCGCTGGCCTCGACGGCCAGTACCGGCGCCGTGATCGCCCGGTACAGGGCCAGGATTTCTTCCACGCGGAACAGCTGTGCGCTGATGAGCTTGTGCGCCGTGTCGCCCAGGATTTCCCAGCGGCCCTGCGCATTGGGCGCCGCCCAGTGGTGGGCCAGCCACAGCGCCTTGTCCTCGGGCAGGCGGCGGTTGGTCTTCATCAGCCTGCGCGCCACGTCCTGCACGCTGTCATAGCTCTTGAGCTCCATGCCCCCGCTGCGCAGCTGGCGCAGCTCGTCCATCCACTGCGCGTAGCGTGCGGGCGCCTGGTCTGGTCGGGTGGCCGGCATGCCGAAACCCTCCAGATTGACCAGCCGGCGTATGCGCGCAGGCCGCGCACCCGCATACATCATGGACACGTTGCCGCCCATGCTGTGGCCCACCAGGTCCACGGGCGCATCGCCCACCAGGGTGTCCAGCAGGTGGTCCAGGTCGCCCAGGTAGTCGGCAAAGTCATGCCGGTCGGCAGGCCAGGCCGGCCGGCTCAGGCCGAAGCCGCGCCAGTCCGGCGCAATGATGCGGCGCCCCGCCATGAAGGCCTCGCCAAAGGCATCGACCACGAACTGGTAGGAGGCCGCCACATCCATCCAGCCGTGCACCAGCACCAGCGGCGCCAGCGCGGGATCGCCATCCACCGGCCCCCACTCGCGCACGTGGTACTCCATGGTGCGCACCGGCACCATGCGCGAGCGCCAGGGGCGGCTGGCAACGTAGATGGGCGCTTCTTCAGCGACCGGGGCAGAGAGGGAAGAGGGGGCTTGCAGCATCCCGCCGATTATTCCGGTTTGCTGCTGTGCAGCAGTCAGGGGCGGGACAGCGGTTGCGCGGGATTTCCCTGTGGCGGCAGACCCGCAGGTAGTAACCCGAGCGCCGCCGCCGCTGATGCACGGCATCAGAAACAATGATTGGCCGGCCGGGCCGGCGCTGCCTACAGTGGGTTGCAGATTGACCGCACAACAACCCGAAGGAGACAGCAATGCAGCAACGCAGATGGCTGACGGCCGCCATGGCCGCAGGATTGTGGGGCGCCGCCATGGCGGCCCAGGCCGGCACGGTGACGGTGCTGACCTCGTTTCCCAAGGAGCTGACCACGGCCTACCAGAAGGCCTTCGAGGCGGCCAATCCGGGGATCAAGATCGAGATCCTGAACAAGAACACCACGGCCGCCGTGGCCTATGTGCGCGAGCTGCCCGAGGGCCAGCGGCCCGACATCATGTGGGCCAGCGCGCCCGATGCCTTCGAGGTGCTGGCGCGCAACAAGCTGCTGACCGCTGCGCCCGAGACGCGCAATCCGGCCGCGCCCGCCAAGATCGGCAACTACCCGCTCAACGACCCGCAGGGCCTGTACTACGGCCAGGCGCTGGCCGGCTACGGAATCATGTGGAACACGCGCTACCTGAAGGCGCACAAGCTGGCGGCGCCCAAGGAGTGGAGCGACCTGACGCGGCCCGAGTACTTCGGTCACATCGCCATCTCCTCGCCCTCGCGCTCGGGCACCACGCAGCTGACGGTGGAGACCATCCTGCAGGGCGAGGGCTGGGACAAGGGCTGGCGCCAGCTGCTGTCCATGATGGGCAATGCCGCTGCCGTGACCGACCGCAGCTTTGCCGTGCCCGATGGCGTGAACAACGGCCAGTACGGCATAGGCATCGTGATCGATTTCTTCGGGCTGGCGGGCAAGTACTCGGGCTTCCCGGTGGACTTCGCCTACCCGGCAATGACGGCCGTGGTGCCGGCCAACATCGCGCTGATCGCGGGAGCCAAGAATGCCGATGAGGCGCGCAAGTTCATGGCCTTCACCATGTCGGTGCCGGGCCAGCAGCTGCTGTTCGATCCCAAGATCAGCCGCCTGCCCATCCTGCCCTACAGCCAGCTCAAGGCGCCGGCCGGCTACCCCGTGCCGCAGGAGGTGGCGCAGCGCGCCAAGGTGCAGTTCGACGCCAACCTGTCCGAGTCGCGCTATGCCGTGGTGATCAGCCTGTTCGACCAGATGGTGACTTTCCGCCTCAAGGAGCTGCAGGCGGCCACGCGCGCCATCCAGGAGGCGCACAAGGCCCTGCAGGCCAAGCCCAATGCCAAGGGGCAGGAGCTGCTGGCGCAGGCGCGCGACATCGCCTACTCGCCGCTGGTGGGCGAAGCCAATGTGAAGGATGAGCAGTTCCTGGAGCTGTTCCGCAAGAGCCGGCGCGATGTGGCCGTGTCCAAGGAGCTGACGGGCCTGGAGCAGATGTGGGCCGACAAGGCGCGTGCCAACTACGAGCGCGCAGGCAAGCTGGCCGCCGAGGCGCGCGGCCTGGCCCGGTAAGTGGCGGGCGCAGGGGCCCGGCACCGGGCGCCTGCATGCACTCTCCTTGACAGTCTCTTTCGCTGCGGAGCATTCGCATGAGCATCGATTCCATGGCGGCGCCCGCCGCCGCCCCCCTTGCTGCGCGCGCACGGCGCATTCCGTCGGGCTGGGGGCCGTGGCTGGCCTTCGCGCTGATCCTGGCCTTTTTGCTGGCTTTTCTCATCGTGCCCGTGGGCATGGTGGTCTACACCGCCTTCATCAATGAAGGCGGCGGGCTCACGCTGGGGCACTTCGGCAATTTCTTCGGCCAGACCGTCTTCCGCGAGTCGTTCTTCAACAGCCTGGGCGTGTCCCTGGCCAGCGTGTTCTTCGCCAGCCTGATCGCCGTGCCGCTGGCCTACCTGACCGTGCGCTTCGAGTTCCGGGGCGCGCTGCTGATACAGACGCTGGGCGTGCTGCCGCTGATCATGCCGCCCTTCGTGGGGGCGGTGGCGCTGCAGCTGATCTTCGGGCGCAGCGGCTCGGTCAACCTGCTGCTGGACGACTGGTTCGGCTTCACCGTGCCCATCATGGAGGGGCTGACGGGCGTGATCTTCGTGGAGAGCATCCACTACTTCCCGTTCATCTTGCTCAACCTCGTGGCGGCCATGCGCAATATCGACGGGGCCATGGAGGAGTCGGCGCTGAACCTGGGCTCGCGTGGCTTCCGGCTGTTCCGGCGCGTGATCTTTCCGCTGGCCATGCCCGGCTATCTGGCGGGCGCGGCCCTGGTGTTCGTCAAGGTGTTCGACGACCTGGGCACGCCGCTGGTGATGGGCGTGACCAATATGCTGGCGCCCCAGGCCTATCTGCGCATCACCTCGGTGGGGCTCGATGATCCGCTGGGCTATGTGATCAGCGTGATCATGATCGCGTTCTCCATCGTCGCCCTGTGGCTGGCCGCGCGGGTGATGAAGGGCAAGGACTACGCCACGCTACAAAAGGGCGGCAGCGCGCTGCAAAAGCGCCGGCTGTCGGCCTGGGAGGCGCTGCTGGCCTATGGCTGGATCGCCCTGGTGCTGCTGGTGGTGCTGGCGCCGCACATCGGCATCTTGCTGATGTCGTTCTCCAAGGTCTGGAGCTTCTCGGTGCTGCCCGACAGCTACACGCTGGAGCACTACGCCACGGTGTTCACCGACTCGGGCTACATGATCGGCAACACGCTGTTGTACTGCCTGATGGCGGCGGGCATCGACGTGGTGATCGGCACCGCCATCGCCTACCTGATCCTGCGCACCCGGCTGCCTGCCCGGCAGTGGCTGGACTACCTGGCCTCGGTGGCGCTGGCGATTCCGGGGCTGGTGCTGGCCATTGGCTACCTGCGGCTGTTCAAGGGCGTGAACCTGCCCTTCACCGATACGCCCATCGTCACGACCTGGGTGCTGATCATGCTGGCCTATGCGGTGCGGCGGCTGCCGTATGCGCTGCGCTCGTGCATGGCGGCGCTGCAGCAGGTGCACATCTCGCTGGAGGAGGTCGCGCAAAGCCTGGGCGCGGGCCGCACCAGCGTGATACGGCGCGTGATGGTGCCGCTGATGGCCGGCGGCATCCTGGCCGGCTTCGTCACCAGCTTCATCACGGCGGCCGTGGAGCTGTCGGCCACCATCATGCTGGCCTCGGCCCAGAGCCAGGCGCCCATGAGCTACGGCATCTACCTGTACATGCAAAGCATCTCGGGGCGAGGACCCGGTGCGGCATTGGGCGTGCTGGCCGTGGTCGTGGTCGGCCTGGGCACGTATTTCTCGCACCGCTTCGTGGAGCGCTCGCGCGCCACCGTGCAATCGACTTCGGAGTGAACCGCCATGCACCTGGACCCTGTCTCCCTCGAATGCAGGCACATCAGCCTGAGCTACGGCAGCAACGAAGTGCTGCGCGACGTCAACCTCAAGATCGAGCCCGGCGAGTTCTTCGCGCTGCTGGGGCCTTCGGGCTCGGGCAAGTCCACGCTGCTGCGGCTGATCGCGGGCTTCAACCGGCACCAGCGCGGCGAGCTGCTGGTGGGCGGGCAGGACATCACGGGCGTGCCGCCGCATGCGCGCAACATCGGCATGGTGTTCCAGAACTACGCGCTGTGGCCGCACATGACGGTGTACGACAACGTGGCCTTCGGCCTGGTCGAGCGCCGCGAAAGCCGCGACACCATCCGCCGCAAGGTGGGCGAGGTGCTGGAGCTGGTGGGCCTGTCGCAGTACGCGCAGCGCCGCCCGGGCCAGCTGTCGGGCGGGCAGCAGCAGCGCGTGGCGCTGGCGCGCACCGTGGTGATCGCGCCCAAGCTGCTGCTGCTGGACGAGCCGCTGTCCAACCTCGACAAGCAGCTGCGCGTGCAGATGCGCGAGGAACTGCGCAGCCTGCAGCGCAAGCTGGGCCTGACCACCATCTTCGTCACCCACGACCAGGAAGAGGCCATGACCACGGCCGACCGCATGGCCGTGCTGGACAAGGGCGTGCTGCAGCAGGTGGGCTCGGCGGCGGGGCTGTACGACTATCCGGCCAACCGCTTCGTGGCGGGCTTTGTCGGCACGGCCAATGTGCTGGAGGGCGAGGTGCTGCCGACGATAGGCGAGTCGCTGGTCTTCAAGGTGCCGGGCCTGGGCACGCTGACCCTGCCGCGCCCGGCCCAGCCGCCCGTGCCAGGGCGCGCGGCGCTGGCCTTCCGGCCGCACCAGGTGCAGATTGCGGTGCGCGACGATGCGGGCGATGCCTCGCGCGTCTGGGTGGAAGGGCAGATCGAAAGCGCCGAGTTCCTGGGCGAGTTCTCGCGCTACCGCGTGCGCGTGGGCGAGGTGGCCGTGGTCGCCGACCAGGCGCACTACGCGGGCATTGCCATGTTCCCCATGGGCATGCCGGTGCGTCTGGGCATCGAGCCCACGCAGCTGCGCTACCTCGATGAGTGAACGATGAGACGGCTAGGGATGTTCCCTGACACCCGGGCCTGCCCGGGCCGCAGGCCCCGGCGCCTGCGCTAGGCTGGCCGCCCATGGAGATGTATCAGCTGCGCGCCTACGTCACGGCGGCCACGCTGGGCAGCGTCACGCGCACGGCCGAGGCCCTGCACCTGACCCAGCCCGCCATCACGGCCCAGATCAAGGCGCTGGAGGAAGAGCTGGGCGTGGCGCTGTTCGACCGGCGCCCGGGCCGCATCAGCCTCACGCGGGCTGGCGAGGCCCTGATGGAGCCCGCCCGGCAGGTGCTGGATGCGGCAGGACGCCTGCAGGGCCAGGCCCGCGAGCTGCAGGGCGAGATCACCGGCCAGCTGCTGCTGGGCACGGTGGCCGACCCCGAGGCGCTGCGCCTGGGCTCGCTGCTGCATGGCCTGGTGGAGGCGCTGCCGCTGCTGGACATCAAGACACGCCAGGGCTGGGCCGAGGAGCTGCGCGCGCAGGTCGCGGCCGGCGGCCTGCAGGGCGCGTTCTACATCGGCGCCCACATGCCGCGCGACCTGGGCGCCCTGGTGCTGCAGACACTGCACTACCGCGTGGCGGCGCCGCCCGCGCTGCGCGAGCGCGTCCTGCAATCGGGCTGGAAGGACCTGGCGCAACTGCCCTGGATCGGCGCGCCCGCGCAGCACCATGAGCAGGCCCTGCTGCTGGCGCTGTTCGCCCGCCAGGGGCTGAGCCCCAATCAGATCGTGGAAAGCGATGCCGCCGCCGCGCCCGAGAGCCTGGTGCGCGCCGGCCTGGGCCTGGCGCTGCTGCGCGAGGACCGCGCCCTGGCCGCGGCCGAGCATGGCTGCGTGGCCATCTGGCCGCATGCGCGCGTGTCGGCGCAGCTGGGCTTCATCCACCCGCGCGAGGCCGAGCACGACCCGGCCCTGGTGGCGACGCTGTCGCAGCTGCGCAGGGTCTGGGGGCTGACCGAGGTTCAGGCGGCGGCGCCGCCGCCGGCCTGAGGGGTGCCTGCCTGGACGATGGCCTCGACCAGCGCATCGAGGCTGCCCTGGCGTTCCTGCTCGCCCACCTCGAACAGCTCCAGCACGCCGGTGCCGCGCAGGATGGCGAAGGCCATGGCCGCAAAGCCCTGGGGACGGGGATGGTGGGCCGCGATCTCGGGGAAGACGTCCAGGAAGCGGGTGTAGAACACGCTGTCCACATGTACCCGGCGCGCGTCCACGCGGTCGAACAGCGAGGGGGAGGCCTTGCAGCCGAAGAACATGCTCCAGGCCGCCTGGTAGTTGGCCGCACCGAAGATGTTGTCCCAGGCCAGGGTGACGAAGGTCTGTGCACGCTCGCGCAGGGGCAGGGCCTTGTCGGGCCAGACCGTGCCCTGGTCGCTCAGCGGCTCCATGACCTCGATGACCAGCCGCTCCATCAGCGCGTCGCGGCTCTCGAAGTGGTGCTGCAGCGCGCCCAGCGACACATCAGCGCCGCGCGCGATGGCCTGCAGCGTGGCGCTCTTGAAGCCGCCCTCGCGCAGCAGCGCCAGGGCGGAGTCGATGATCTTGCGTTGCGTTGTCTCCACACGCTCGGTCTGCGGCGTGCGTGCGCGCCGCTGCGTGGCGGACGTCGTCATGTTCTGGGCTCCAGAGGGCAAAAAAATAATAGTAGATTGTTTTTGTTTGTTGCGGGCGTTCAACCGTTGCCGGAGTGCGGCATGGCGGGCGGCAATGTGTCGATCGCCTTCGCTACTCCTTCTTCTTGGGCTTGTCCATAGGGATAAATTACAAGAAATAATAATTTATTGTTTTTTATAGTTGATACCCATCAACAAGGGGCGCACAACGCCCCGCATTCCAACAGGCACCCCACGAGGAGACATTGCCGTGAAGACCACCGAAGTGTTCCAACCCCTGCGCCGCCGCGCGCCTTGCTGAGAGCCGGAGCACCCCCTTGATGCACAGTTCTTCTTCGCAGGGCCATCTGGAGCGCAGGCTCAAGAACCGCCATATCCAGCTCATCGCGCTGGGCGGCACCATCGGCACGGGCCTGTTCCTGGGCTCGGCCGGCATCATCGAGCTGGCCGGCCCGTCCGTGCTGCTCGGCTACGCCATTGGCGGGCTGATCATCTTTTTCATCATGCGTTTCCTGGGCGAGATGCTGGTCGAGGAGCCCAACGCGGGCTCGTTCAGCTATTTCGCCAACCGCTACCTGGGCCGCTTCGCGGGCTTTCTGGCGGGCTGGAACTGTGTGGCGCTGTATGTGCTCGTGGGCATGCTGGAGCTGACGGCCGCAGGCAAGTTCATACAGTTCTGGTGGCCCGGCATACCCACCTGGGTGACGGCGGCGGTATTCTTCGTGCTGATCAACGGCGTGAACTTCATCAACGTCAAGGCCTATGGCGAGTTCGAGTTCTGGTTCGCGCTGATCAAGATCGCGGCCGTGCTGGCCATGATCGCTGCGGGCGTGTATTTGCTGTTCAGCGCCGACCGGCCCGAGCAGACCGTGCGCAACCTGTGGACGCACGGCGGCTTCTTTCCCAACGGCCTGTCCGGCCTGGTGATGGCCTTCGCCTTCATCATGTTCGCCTTCGGCGGCGTGGAGATGCTGGGCTTCGCGGCGGCCGAGACCGACCAGCCGCGCACCGTCATCCCCAAGGCCGTGAACCAGCTCATCTATCGCGTGCTGGTGTTCTACATCGGCTCCATGGCCGTGCTGATGTCGCTGATGCCCTGGACCGACCTGCTGGGCCAGCTCAAGGCCGGCGGCGACACCTACAGCAGCAGCCCCTTCGTGCTGGTGTTCTCGGGCCTGGGCGAGAACACTGCCGCCCACCTGCTGAACTTCGTGATCCTCACGGCCACGCTGTCGGTCTACAACAGCATGGTCTACAGCAACAGCCGCCTGCTGTACGGCATGGCCAGCGAAGGCAATGCACCGCGCTCGCTGATGCAGGTCAACCGCCGCGGCGTGCCGGTGCGGGCCATCGTCTATCCGGCCATCTTCACGGCGCTGGCCATCGTGCTGAACTATGTGGCGCCGGCCGGCGTGCTCGAGTTGCTGATGTCGCTGATCGTGGCGGCCCTGGTGATCACCTGGACCATCATCATCGTGGCGCACTGGCGCTTTCGCCGGGCGCATGTGGCGCGCAAGACCGTGCTGGGCTTTCCCGCACCTGCCGCGCCGCTGACCAATGCCATCTGCCTGGCCGCCATGGCCCTGGTGGTGGGCGTGATGCTGCTGACACCGTCGGTGCGGTCCTCCGCGCTGGCCATTCCGATCTGGGTCCTGGTGGTCTACGGGGCCTATCGCCTCGTGTTCCGCCAACGTCCCACGCCTGTGCTGGAATCCGTACTGGAACCCGCGCACATCCCCCGTTGAAACCTTCAAGGAGAACCAACCATGGCAGACCTGTTCGACAACCCGATGGGCCTGATGGGCTTCGAATTCGTGGAATTCGCGTCGCCCGCGCCCGGCGTGCTGGAGCCGCTGTTCGAGAAGCTGGGCTTCACCCTGGTGGCCAAGCACCGTTCCAAGAACGTGCTGCTGTACCGCCAGGGAGGCATCAACTTCATCATCAACAATGAGCCGGGGCAGGCCGCCTATTTCGCGGCCGAGCACGGCGCCTCGGCCTGCGGCCTGGCCTTCCGCGTCAAGGACGCGCACCAGGCCTACAAGCGCGCGCTGGAACTGGGCGCCCAGCCGGTGGAGATCCCCACGGGTCCCATGGAGCTGCGCCTGCCGGCCATCAAGGGCATCGGCGGCGCGCCGCTGTACCTGATCGACCGCTTCGACGAAGGCAAGTCCATCTACGACATCGACTTCGAGTTCCTGCCCGGCGTGGACCGCAACCCCAAGGGCCACGGCTTCCACGTGGTGGACCACCTGACGCACAACGTCTACCGTGGCCGCATGACCTACTGGGCGGACTTCTACAGCAAGCTGTTCAATTTCCGCGAGATCCGCTACTTCGACATCTCGGGCGAGTACACCGGCCTGGCCTCCAAGGCCATGACCGCGCCCGACGGCCTGATCCGCATTCCGCTGAACGAGGAATCGCGCCAGGGCGGCGGCCAGATCGAGGAGTTCCTCATGCAGTTCAACGGCGAGGGCATCCAGCACATCGCGCTGCTGACGGACAACCTGCTGGACTCCATCGACCAGCTGCAGATGGCCGGCATTCCGCTGCTGACCGCGCCCAACGACATCTACTACCAGAACCTGGAAGGCCGCCTGCCCGGCCACGGCCAGCCTGTGGGCGAGCTGCAGGCACGCGGCATCCTGCTGGACGGCACGACCGAGGGCGGCCAGCCGCGCCTGCTGCTGCAGATCTTCTCCCAGCCCATGCTGGGCCCCGTGTTCTTCGAGTTCATCGAGCGCAAGGGCAACTACCGCGAAGGCTTCGGCGAAGGCAATTTCAAGGCCCTGTTCGAGTCCATGGAGCGCGACCAGATCAACCGCGGCGTGCTGCAGACCGAGGCACCGCAGGGCGCCTGATCCCGACGGACGCAGCGCGCCCGCCCGGCCCTGGCCTGGTGGGCGCGCTGTCGTCAGGGTAAACACGGGCGGCCCTACACTCGGTGCCCATGAATTCCCCCTCGATGCAACCGGTGGCGCTCGGTCAAAGCGCATTGCAAGTCAGCCCCATCTGCCTGGGCACCATGACGTTCGGCGAGCAGGTCGGCGAGGCCGAGGCCTTCGCCATCATGGACCGCGCGCTGGAGCGCGGCGTGGACTTCTTCGACACGGCCGAGATGTATGCCGTGCCCGCACGCGCCGAAACCTGCGGCGCCACCGAAACCATCATCGGCCGCTGGTTCGCCCAGCGCCCCGGCGCGCGCGCCAAGGTCGTGCTGGCCACCAAGGTGGCCGGTCCTTCGCGGGGCATGCCCTGGGTGCGCGAGGGCAAGGGCATGACGGCGGCCGACATCGCCGCCTCCTGCGAAGGCAGCCTGCGCCGCCTGGGCACGGACGTGATCGACCTCTACCAGATCCACTGGCCCGAGCGCAACGTGCCGGCCTTCGGCCAGCTGTACTACGACCCGGCCAAGGAAAGCTCGCAGACCGGCATCCACGAGCAGCTCGAGGCGCTCGGCCGCCTGGTCCGTGAAGGCAAGGTGCGCCACATCGGCCTGTCCAACGAAACGCCCTGGGGCGTGCACGAATTCGTGCGCCTGGCCGAGCAGCACGGCCTGCCGCGCGTGGCCTCGGTGCAGAACGCCTACTGCCTGCTCAACCGCAGCTGGGAAAACGGCATGGACGAAAGCTGCCACCGCCTGGGTGTCTCGCTGCTGGCCTATTCGCCGCTGGCCTTCGGCCTGCTCACGGGCAAGTTCGACGTGCATGCGCCCACCGATCCCGCTGCGCCGCAGGCCGCACGCATTGCGCGCTACGAGTCCGTGCGCAAGCAGCGCTGGGGCCGGCCCGAAGCCCTGGCCGCCGCGCGCCGCTACAACGCGCTGGCGCGCGAGCATGGCATGACGCCCACGCAGCTGGCGCTGGCGTTTTGCTACACCAAGTGGCAGGTGGCCAGCACCATCATCGGCGTGACCTCGGTGGCCCAGCTCGATGAGGACCTGAACGCCTGGGGCACGCAACTGTCGCCCGAACTGCTGTCGGCCATCGACGCCATCCGCTGGGAAGTGCGCGACCCTGCGCAATAGGCATAGGCTCTGCGCCTTCAGCGGCTGCACTCGCCCTTGAGCGCAGCGGCCGCCAGCATGGGCAGGCTCAGCAGGCCCATGCCGCCGCCCTTGAACTCGCCCTTCATGCAGTCGCCCTGGGCGGCCTCGCGCATGCCGCTGGCCAGCGGGTCCTCGCGCTGCGCATGGATCTGGGGCCTGGCCAGGCCTTGCCGGGCTGCCGACTGCACGGCCTCGCGGCCTGCGGCCGAGTCCAGCAGGCGGCCCATGGCCCTGGCGCTGCGCGCGGTGTCCGGAGCGGCCGCGGTGTCGGCGGGCACAGGCGCTTGCGGCGCGGCGGCTGTTGCGGCCTGCTCCGTGGCCTTTGCAGCCCCTGCGCTTTGCCTTGAAGGCGGTGCGACGGCGGCGGTGTCCGACCGCTGCGCAGGCTTGGGCCTGGGCGCGGGCGCCGGTCCGGGCCGGGCAGCCGCTGGAGCAGGAGAGGGGGCCGGCGTCGGCGTCGGCATCGGCATCGGCGTCTCGACCCAGACCACCTGAAGGCGGTGCGCCTCGGCCTGCCCGGTGCCGGGCCGCGCAATGTCCGGGGCCAGACACTGCCACAGCAGCACCCCATGGAGCAGCAGCGACAGCAGCAGGCCCGCGATCAGCCGCCGCCGCCCGCTGCTCAAGCCTCGGGCCCTGCCACCCATTCCAGCAGGTCGCCGGGCTGGCACTGGAGCGCCTCGCAGATGCGCTCCAGCGTGTCGAAGCGCACGCCGCGCACCTTGCCGCTCTTGAGCAGGGAAATATTCTGTTCGGTGATGCCGACCATCTCGGCCAGTTCGCGCGAACGCATCTTGCGGCGCGCCAGCATCACATCGAGGTGGACGATGATGGGCATGCTCAGACGAATCCCGCGTTCTCGTCGGCGATGCGCCGCGCCTGCAGCATCACATGGGCGATGGAGACCAGCACCACGCCGAGCAGGACCAGCAGGCCATCGTGCCAGTACAGGCCCAGCGTGACGAAGCGCTGCCCTGGCGGATTGCCCATGCTGGCCGCCACCGACATCAGCGCGCGCGTGAAGGGCAGGGCCAGCGCGCCCGCCAGCACCGTCCAGGCAAAGCGCATCAGGGCGTGCTGCGCTTGCTGGCCGAAGACACGGCCCCGCAGATACTCGCCGAACAGTGTCCACAACTGGCGCAGCGCATACAGGCCGCAGCCCACGGGCAGCAGGCTGACCAGTGCGGTGCGCCAGCGCGCAGCCATGTCCAGCGGCTGGCCGGGCGGCATGCCCAGCAGGCCTTCCGCCTGGCCCGAAAGATCTTGCGGCGACAGCAGGGCGGCTGCCGGCAGGGCCAGCAGCGCGACGGCACCGAGCGCAATCAGGATGCGCGCCGCCTGGGAGTGGCGCCTCAGGGCGTTGCCCGCGGCGTGGGGCGTATAGTTCATGGCACAGCCTTGTATTGATGAATCGATAAAAAATTATTGTAAAACGATAAAAAATTCATGTCCAAGAAAAACTCTCATGTCAGCGAGACACCGGCCACGCAGCTGCTGCGCGCCCACAAGGTGGAGTTCACCGAGCACCCCTATGAGTACCTGGAACACGGCGGCACCGAGCACAGCGCGGCCAGCCTGGGCCTGGACGAGCACATGGTGGTCAAGACCCTGGTGATGCAGGACCAGGACGCCAGGCCGCTGATCGTGCTCATGCACGGCGACTGCAAGGTCTCCACCAAGAACCTGGCTCGGCAGATCGGCGCCAAGAGCGTGGAGCCCTGCAAGCCCGAAGTCGCCAACCGCCACAGCGGCTACCTGGTCGGCGGCACCTCGCCCTTCGGCACGCGCCGCGACATGCCGGTCTATATCGAAGAGAGCATCCTGGCGCTGCCGCGCATCGCCATCAACGGCGGGCGCCGGGGCTTTCTGGTGCAGCTGGACCCGCAGGTCTGCGTGCAGCTGCTGGATGCACGGCCCGTGCACTGCGCGCTGGCAGAATAGATGCCCTGAAGAAATGAACATGACTTGCGCACACGGGAAGGCGGCCACCGCCTCCAACGGGTTCGCGCAGGTCCTGATGAAAAACATGTGTCGGCGATCAGGGAGGGCGGGCCATCATGGCCGGCCGGATCGCGCGCCGGCGCTCCACAGACCGGCCAAGGACTTCAATTGAACGCGCTCTACCCCCTTCTCGCCACCGTGGCGGCCTACCTGATCGGCTCGCTGTCGTTCGCCGTCATCGTCAGCCGGGCCATGGGCCTGAATGATCCGCGCACCTATGGCAGCGGCAACCCCGGTGCCACCAATGTATTGCGCTCCGGCAGCAAGGCGGCCGCAGCCGTGACCCTGTTGCTGGACGCCGCCAAGGGCTGGCTGCCCGTGGCGCTGGTGCAATGGTTCGGCAGCCGCTTCGGCCTGGGCGACGGCACGGTGGCCATGGTGGCGCTGGCCGCCTTCCTGGGCCACCTGTACCCGGTGTTCTTCCGCTTCAAGGGCGGCAAGGGCGTGGCCACGGCCCTGGGCGTGCTGCTGGGCATCAGCGTCTGGCTGGGCCTGGCGGTGGCGCTGACCTGGCTGATCATTGCCGTGTTCTTCCGCTATTCCTCGCTGGCGGCCCTGGTGGCCTCCGTGTTCGCCCCCGTCTACTACCTCCTGTGCAGTGGCGTGGTCTGGTATGCCGAGACACCGATTGCCGCCGCCATCGTCGCCATGGCGGCCCTGCTGATCTGGCGCCACCGCGAGAACATCCAGCGCCTGATGGCCGGCAAGGAATCCAGGCTGGGCAGCAAGAAGGCCGACCCGGCAGCCGCCGCGGCCAAGCCCGGCACGGCCAAAGGCAAGCCGCATTGACCGCCGCCACCGCGCTGCGCTCCACGGGCGCAGCTTGCGTGAATGGCGTGGCCGGTCAGCCGCGCTCCAGTCCCTCTCACCACTGACGACCTTCCCACATGGCATCGAGTCCATCGCAGCGCGTCTACCGCGCACCTTGCCCCGGCTGCGGCGCGCCCGTGGAATTTTCCAGCGCCCAGGCCAGCTACGCCGTCTGCGAGTTCTGCCGCAGCACCGTGGTGCGCCAGGGCGATGTGCTGCAGCGCCGCGGCTCCATGGCCGAGGTCTTCGAGGACTACAGCCCCCTGCGCATCGGCGCCACGGGCCAGATGCTGCGCAACGGCAAGCCCGAGCACTTCACCCTGGTCGGGCGGCTGCAGCTCAAGAGCGAGGCGGGTGCCTGGAGCGAATGGGTGGCCGCGTTCAGCGATGGTGCGCTGGGCTTCCTGAGCGAGGACAACGGCCAGTTCGTCTGGTCCTGGCCCTGGGAGGCCGAGGCCCTGCGCAACGGGCCGTTCAAGGCCTCCGACTGGCTGCTGGGCTCGCAGCGCGTGCTGGGCGGCAAGAGCTTCATGGTCAGCAGCGTGCAGAACGCGCGGCTGGTATCGGCCCAGGGCGAGCTGGCGCAGCTGCCCGAGCCCGGCACGCCGTACTGGCTGGTGGAGCTGCGCAGCGAGCAGGGCCAGGTCCTGTCCGTGGACTTCTCGGCCCAGCCGCCTGCGCTGAGCCTGGGCGAACGCGTGGTGCTGGACGACCTCAGGCTGCAGGGCCTGCGCGACGGCGCCTCGCTCAAGGGCGAGCAGGGCAGGCACTTCAACTGCCCCAAGTGCGGCGCCGTGGTGCCTGTGCGCTTTTCCACCACCAAGAGCCTGAGCTGCCCCAGTTGCGGATCGCTGGTGGACCTGAGCCAGGGCATTGGCAAGGAACTGTCCTATGCCGAACAGAACGAGCCCGTGCGCCCCGCCATCCCCCTGGGCAGCAAGGGCGCATTGGAAGGCCTGCAATGGCAGGTGGTGGGCTTTCAGCACCGCATGGGCGAGGAGGCCGGCGACGACGAGAGCTTTGGCTGGGAGGAATACCTGCTGTTCAGCCAGAAGGCCGGCTTCGCCTTCCTGGTCGATTCCTCCGATGGCTGGAGCATGGCCCGCGTGACCACGGGCGTGCCCAAGCTCTCCAAGAACCGCAGCACGGCCAAGTACATGGGCCGGCAGTACCAGCTTGAATCGCGCTACACGGCCGAGACCACCTATGCGCTGGGCGAGTTCTACTGGCCCGTGCAGCGCGGCCAGACCACGCGCAATGTGGACTATGTGAGCGCAGGCGCGCAGAACAAGGCCTTTCTGGCCAGCGAGACCGAGAACGGCGAGACCACCTGGTCGCATGGCAGCGCCGTCTCGGCCACCACGCTGGCCACGGCCTTCGGCCTCAAGCAGCTGCGGGACCGCTCGCAGGTCGGCGTGATGTCGGGCAGCCGCTTCGGCCTGTGGACCATCGTCATCGGCGTGGTCATCCTGTGGCTGGTGTTCGTCATGCTGCGCGGCTGCATGTCGCGCCCGAACTGCAACCCGAACACCGATCCCAACTGCAACAGCTACACCCGCAGCAGCGGCGGCTCCTGGGGTGGCTACACCTCGGGCGGCAGCCACAAGTAAACAACGGAGAAACTGATCATGAACTTCGACTGGTTCAACCCCGCCGCCTTCTTCGGCTCGATCCTCTATGCGCTGGTGGGCGTGGTGGTGTTCTGGCTGTGCTTCATCATCATCGACAAGATCACGCCCGTGGACATGTGGGCCGAGATCGTCGAGAAGCACAACAAGGCGCTGGCCATGGTGGTGGCCGCCATGTGCCTGGGCATCAGCATCATCGTCGCTGCCGCCATCCACTGAACGGGGCCGCCTGGCCCTCCGCACTCCCCATCTCCCGCCGACACGCAGTCCGCCTGAAAAGGTGCGGCTGCGCTGCGCATGGCGGCGTTGCTGCGTCGCAACAAATTCCTTGTTGATAGTGAGTTTGCAAATGATATTCGTTTGCATTCTAAATAGAATCGCCCCCTTCATTCGAAGAGAGGGTTTCCATGACAGACCATCAAGCCGCCCGCAGGGCAAGGCTTTCAGTGGGTGTGACCGCTGGCATCATCACCACCGCGCTGGCGGGCGCGGTCCATGCCCAGGAGGCCGTTCCAGCCGATCCGGCCCAGGCACAGACGCAAACGCAGACGCAGCCTCAACAGGCCCACACCCTGCCCACGCTGCAGGTCAACGCCTCCCAGTACGACCCTGACGACGTACGCCCCGAAGGCGTGACCACGGCGACCAAGACCTACCTGGCGCCCAAGGACATCCCGCAGACCATCGATACGCTGGAGGTCAACAAGTACAAGAGCTACGGCATCAACGACCTGGCCACCATGCTGGACGGCGTGCCGGGCGTGAACACCACCTACGACATGCGTGGCGAGGGCGTGTACATCCGCGGCTTCAAGGCCGACGAGAGCGACATCTACCGCGACGGCGTGCGCGAAAGCGGCCAGGTGCGCCGCAGCACGGCCAATGTGGAGCGCATCGAGATCCTCAAGGGACCGGCCTCGGTGCTCTACGGCCGCAGCGCGGGCGGCGGCGTGGTCAACATGGTGAGCAAGCAGGCGCGCTTCGACGCCAAGAGCAGCATCACGCTGCGTGGCGGCTCCTGGGACAACGTGGGCGGCACCATCGACATCAACCGCGTGCTCAACGAGAACGTGGCCGTGCGCCTGACGGCCGACCGCGAGCAGGCCCACAGCTTCCGCGAAGGCATACGCAACCGCAACGAGATGGTCTCGCCCAGCATCCTGGTGGACACCCGCACGGGCTGGCGCTGGACCGGCCAGTACACCTATGACAACGTCTGGCGCGTGCCCGATCGCGGTCCGGTCTATGACCAGTTGCCAGCCGGCGTTTCCATCCGCAAGGGCTTCGCGGCGCCTGGCGACTACGTGGAAGATCGCCTGCGCGTGCTGCGCTCCGACCTGTCCTATGACTTCAACAACCGCTGGAACCTGCGCTGGGTGGCAAGCAAGCGCGAGGCCAGCCAGGACTTCGACCACTATTTCGCCGGCACCTACCGCGCCGCGACCGGCAAGATCACGCCCAACTACGCTTGGCAGCAGACCCGCAACACCACGCTGTCCAACACGCTGGACCTGACGGGCAAGTTCAGCACGGGCAGCATCAAGCACGATCTCCTGGTGGGCCTGGAGGCCAGCGAGGAAGAGCGCGCGCCGCGCGTCGGCCAGCCCGGCAGCACCTTCTCCTACGATCCGTTCCAGCCCATCGTCTGGCCCAGCCGTCCGGTGCAGGGCAATCCGACCCAGGACAACTATCACAAGGGCAAGGGCCAGGCGCTGTACATGCAGGACCTGGTCAGCCTGACCGAGCAGTGGAAGCTGCTGCTGGGCCTGCGCTACGACAGCTACGACTTCCAGAGCACCAACAAGATCGCCAATCTCACGCGCAAGACCGACGGCAACGGCTTCAGCCCGCGCGTGGGCGTGGTGTGGCAGCCGGTGCGTGAGCACAGCTTCTATGCGTCCTGGAACAAGAGCTACTCGCCCTATGGCGGCCGCGGCATCCTGTCCGTGGAAACCGCCGTGGGCGCGGTGCCGGACGACGAGCCCCAGTACTCGCGCCAGTCCGAGGTCGGCGTCAAGAGCGACTGGCTGGGCGGTGCGCTGTCCACCCAGGTCTCCGTCTACCAGCTGGAGAAGTACAACATCCGCTACCGCCCCGATCCCGAGAACGATCCCTACACCTGGGCCATCCGGGGCAAGGACCGTTCGCGCGGCATCGAGTTCAGCGCGGCGGGCCGCGTGGCCAGTTCCTGGTATGTGCGCGGCGGCGTGGCCTTCATGGAGGCCAAGGTGGCTGAAGACGCGCAAAACCCCGCCAACGTGGGCCTGTACCTGCGTGACACGGCCAAGCGCAACGGCAACCTGTTCCTGCGCTATGCGCCCAAGGGACCCTGGTACGGCGAAGTCGGCGTGACCTACACGGGCAGCCGCTTCACCAACGCCGCCAACACGGCCCTCCTGCCCGGCTACACGCGCTGGGATGCGCTGGTGGGCTGGCGCCAGGACGCCTGGACGGTGACCGTGGCGCTGTCCAACCTGTTCGACAAGCAGTACTGGCGCTCCAGCTCCATGCCAGGCGCACCGCGCAGCGTTCTGGTCAGCGCCAACTACCAGTTCTGACGGCGGCGCCCGAGGCGCTGCGCTCCTTCCCGCTTTGCACGGTGTCCGTTGCACGCGGGAAGGGGCGCATCGCGCACAATACCGGCCGTGCAAACCTCAGCCCCTCTTGCCGGCGCGCAGCCGGCGCGTCCCATCGACATCGCCCTGCTGGTCAGCGTCTTCGTGATCGCGGCCTGCGGCCTGCTTTACGAACTGGCTGCAGGTGCGCTGGCTTCCTATCTGCTGGGCGACTCGGTCCTGCAGTTCTCCACCATCATCGGCAGCTATCTGTTCGCCATGGGCATAGGCTCATGGCTTTCGCGCTATTTCGAGGACCATCTGCCCGCGCACTTTCTGCGCATCGAGCTGATGGTGGCCCTGGTCGGCGGCGCGCTGCCGGCCACGCTGTTCATTGCCAATGCCTACGCGCCCGGCGCGTTCCGGTTCCTGCTGTACGGCATGGTGCTGGTGGTGGGCACCCTGGTGGGGCTGGAGATTCCGCTGGTGATGCGCATCCTCAAGCGCAATGTGACGCTCAAGGACCTGGTGTCCCAGGTGCTGACCTTCGACTACCTGGGCGCGCTGGCCGTGTCGCTGGCATTTCCGCTGCTGCTGGTGCCCAAGCTGGGCCTGGTGCGCACGGGGCTGCTGTTCGGCTTCATGAATGCGGCGGTAGCGGTCTGGGCACTGCTGCTGTTTCGCCATGAACTGCGGCGCCCGCGCGCCCATGCCCTGGCCTGCGCGGCCGTGCTGGCCCTGCTGGGCACGGGCATCTGGGGCGCCGACCATCTGACGCGCCTGGCCGACGACCATTTCTACCAGGACCGCATCGTGCTCTCCAGCAGCTCGCCCTACCAGCGCATCGTGGTGACGCAGGGGCGCCAGGGCGCGCGGCTGTACCTCAACGGCAACCTGCAGTTCGCCCAAAGCGACGAGTACCGCTACCACGAGGCCCTGGTCCACCCCGTGATGGCCGCGCATGGCGCGCCCAAGCGCGTGGCCGTGCTGGGCGGCGGCGACGGCATGGCCGTGCGCGAGGTGCTCAAGTACCCCTCGGTGGAGTCGGTCACCCTGGTGGAGCTGGACCGGGCCATGACGGACCTGTTCAAGGACAACGCCATGCTGCGCCGGCTCAACGGCGAAGCGCTCAGCGATGCGCGCGTGCACATCCTCAATACCGATGCCTTCCACTGGCTGCAGCAGGGCGGGGAGACCTTCGACGTGGTCATCGTCGATTTCCCCGACCCGACCAATTTCGCCATCGGCAAGCTGTTCACCAACAGCTTCTATGCCTTGCTGGACAAGCGCCTGGCGGCCAGCGGCTACGCCGTGGTGCAGACCACCTCGCCCCTGATCGCACGCAAGAGCTACTGGACCGTGGTGCAGACCATCGAATCCATCGGCCTGCAGGCCACGCCCTACCACGCGCATGTGCCCAGCTTTGGCGAATGGGGCTTCGTCATCGCCAGCCACCGGCCTTGGCGCGAGCCCGATGCCCTGCCTGCGGGCCTGCGCTTTCTGAGCGCGCAGACCATGGCGCTGATGTTCGACTTCCCGCTGGACATGGCGCGTGTGCCGGCCGAGGTCAACCGCCTGTCCAACCAGGTGCTGGTCAACACCTACGAGCGCGAATGGGGCAGGGTGGAGCGTTGAGCACAGGCCTCTTGCCCCTGTGGAGCCGGCGCCAATGGCTGCAGGGCCTGGCCGGCGGTGCAGCCCTGGGACTGGGCCTGTCCGGCTGTACGCCAACGCCACCGCGACTTGAAGACCTGCCCGGCGGATTCAGCGGCGTGGCGCTGGAGCGCGGCCATGCCTTGCGCGCGTTCTGGCAGCGCCTGGCCCAGGGCCTGGCGCTGCCGCCGCCGGCCGTGGTGCACCATGCCAAGGTGGTGATTGCCGGCGGCGGCATGGCAGGCCTGGCCGCCGCGCGCGCACTGGAGCTGGCGGGAGTGCAGGGCGTGGCCCTGCTGGACACGCAGCAGGCCATGGGCGGCAACAGCCAGGGCGGCAGCATTGCAGGCCTGCCCTGTCCGCTGGGTGCCCACTATCTGCCCCTGCCCAGCGACGATGCGGCCGAGGTGCAGGACTGGCTGGAGGCCCTGGGCCTGCGCCAGCGACGCGCGGGCCGCTGGCAGTACGACGAGCGCCATCTGTGCCACAGCCCGCAGGAGCGCCTGTTCTGGCAGGGCGCCTGGCATGAGGGCCTGCTGCCCGTCGATGGCGTGGCGCCGCGCACGCTGGAGCAGTACGAACTCTTTGCGCGCAGCGTGGCTCAGGAGATGGACAGGGCGGCCTTTGCCATGCCGTCCATCCGTGTCTGGCAGCGCGAGGGCCGGCTGCCCGCCGCCCATGCCGCGCTGGACGGCCAGACCATGCAGGCCTGGCTGACCAGCCAGGGCATCGATGATGCGCAGCTGATCTGGTATCTGGAGTACTGCTGCCGCGACGACTTTGGCGCGGGCCTGGCGCGCGTATCGGCCTGGGCAGGCATTCACTATTTCGCCAGCCGCCATGGCTTCTCGGCCCCGCGCCGCCAGGACGAGCGCACGGCCGAAGACGCCGGCGACGCCGTGCTGACCTGGCCCCAGGGCAATGGCTGGCTGTCGCAGCAGCTGGTGGCAGGACTGGGCTCCACCGACCTGCAGACGGATTGCAGCGTGCTGGCCATCGCGGAAGGTGCCGACGGTGTGGAGATCGACGTCTACCACCATGGCCGCCAGCAGCACGAGCGCTGGCTGGCCGCGCGCTGCGTCGTGGCCCTGCCCAGCTTCATCGCGGCACGCGTGGTGCGCGATGCGCCGGATTTCCTGCGCGCGGTGGCGGGCCGGCTGGACTGGGCGCCCTGGCTTGTGGCCAACATCCATCTGCAGCGGCCGCTGGCCGACCGGCCCGGCGCCGATCCGGCCTGGGACAACGTGCTGTTTGCCGATCCGAATGCGGGCGGTCTGGGCTACGTGGACGCGGGCCACCAGGGCCTGGACCGGCTCACGCCCCGGCCCACGGTGCTCAGTTACTACCAGGCGCTGGGCGACTGGCCTGACGGGCGCGCGCAACTGCTGGGCCAGCCCTTCGGCTTCTGGCGGGACCGCATCGTCGGCAGCCTGCTCGTTCCCCATCCCGACCTGCTGCACAAGGCCACGCGCATGGAGATCACGCGCTACGGCCACGCCATGGCCATTCCCCGGCCTGGCGACCAGCAACTGCTCAGCCAGGTGGCGCTGCAGTCGCTCCACCGGGGCCGCAGCGCGCAGTGCGCCGGCGAGCGCGTGGCCCTGCTGCCCACGCCGGGCACGCGCCGCCTGTGGTTCGCGCATTCCGACTGGGCCGGCTACTCGGTGCTGGAAGAGGCCTTCACGCGCGGCCACCATGCGGGCCTGTGGGCCGGCGCCTGATCTCCATACCGACCTCTTTCGTGGATTCCTGATCGCCGGGCAAGCTGCTGCCGGTTCGTCGCTGGCCGCGTCCGCCAGCGGGTTTGCCCTTGTCCGTGTGCGGTAGATGCCTGGCTATAGTTCTATTTGATAGATCTTGATTCTGTAAGATAGAACTTTGAAAAAGGCTACGAAACGCACATGGGCAACTATCTACCGGTGAGGCCGGATTGGCTGGGCCTGCACGAGGAGGAGATCCTTGAGCCATCGCTGGCCATCGTCGATGCCCACCACCATTTCTACGATCGACCGGGCTGGCGCTACCTGGCGGACGAGTACCTGGCCGACGCGGGCTCGGGCCACAGGGTCCGTGCCTCGGTCTACATGCAGGCGCTGACGCGCTACCGCACTGCCGGCCCGCAGGCGATGCAGCCGGTGGGCGAGACCGAGTTCGTGGTGCAGGCGGCGGAGGGCGTGCAGGACGTGCAAGAGCACAGGCAAGGCCATGCGGCCTGTGCCCTTGCGCAGGGCATCGTCGGATATGCGGACCTGCGCGCCGGTGCGGCGGTGCGCGAGGTGCTGCTGGCCCATCTGGAGGCCGGCAAGGGGCGCTTTCGTGGCATCCGGCACCTGGCGACCTGGGACGCGGACAGTTCCCTGGTCAATCCCCTGACCGCCGCGCCGCAGGGCCTGCTGCTGGACCGGGCCTACCGGCAGGGCGTGGCGCAGTTGGCGCCGTTGGGGCTTTCCTTCGATGCCTGGCTGCTTTTTCCGCAGCTGCCGGAGCTGCTGGACTTGGCACTGGCCTTTCCGCAGACGGCCGTGATCATCAACCACTGCGGGGGCGTGGCGCGCATCGGCGCCTATGAAGGCCGGCATGCCGAGGTGTTCGAGCACTGGAAGACCTCCATGCAGGCCCTGGCCCGGCTGCCCAATGTGTACGTGAAGCTCGGTGGGCTGGGCATGCGCATCAACGGATTCGGCTTCGAGAAAGCGGACAGGCCTGCGGCCTCGGAGCAACTGGCTGCGGCCTGGAGACCGTGGATGGAGACCTGCATCGAGGCATTCGGCGCCGACCGCTGCATGTTCGAGAGCAATTTCCCGGTGGACAAGGGTTCCTTCAGCTACGCCACCTGCTGGAACGCCTTCAAGCGGCTGGCGGCGGGCGCAAGTGCCGCCGAGCGCCAGGCCCTTTTCGAAGGAACGGCAAGCCGCGTGTACCGGCTGGGCCAGGCGCAGCGCGAATGACGCTGCATCACCGGAGCCATCTGCCTCGCCTGCCCCATCGATCCCATCTCACCCGACTCACCCGACTTATTCGTCCAAGCCATCATTCCAAGGAGACCGCCATGCCATCCCTCATCTCTCGTCGCGCCATGCTGGCGCTGGCCGGCACAGCCTGCCTCGGCCCCACCTGGGCGGCGGCCCAGGGCAAGCCCGTGACCATCATCGTGCCGTATGCGCCGGGCGGCAGCGCCGATCTGGTGACGCGCGTGATCGCGCAGTTCGCCGCGCCGGGACTGGGCTCTGCCTTGGTGGTGGACAACCGCACCGGCGGTGGCGGCGTGGTGGGCTGGAGCGCGGCCGCGCGTGCCGCGCCCGACGGCCAGACGCTGCTGACCGTGGAGCTGTCCTATGCCATTGCAGCCGGCCTGATGCCGAACCTGCCCTTCGATCCGCGCAAGGCGTTCACCCAGGTCACCACGGCGGTGAAGGTGCCCCATGTGCTGGTGGTCAACCCCCAGGTGCAGGCGCGCAGCGTGGGCGAGTTCATTGCGCTGGCCAGGGCGCAGCCCGGCAAGCTCAACTACGGCTCTGGCGGCAACGGCACCAACACCCACCTGGCCGGCGAGCTGTTCAAAAGCGCAACGGGCGCGGACCTGGTCCATGTGCCGTACAAGGGCGCGGGCGCCGTGCTGGCCGACCTGATGGGCAACCAGGTGCAGGCCCTCATCACTTCGGTCCCCACGGCGCTGCCCTACATCCGAAGCGGCAAGCTCAGGGCACTGATGGTGACGGGCTCGGAGCGCAATGCAACGCTGCCTGATGTGCCTTGTGCCAAAGAGGCCGGCATCCCCGCCATGGACATCGACTACTGGATTGGCATAGGCGCCCCGGCCGGCACGCCTGCGGCCGCCGTCGCCCGGTTGAACAAGGAATTCAACGCGGCACTGGCCCAGCCGCAGGCCAGCCGGAAGATGGCGGAGATGGGGCTGTCCGTGGTGGCGAACACGCCCGAGCAGGCCACGCAATGGGTGCAGAACGAGATACAGCGCTGGAGCGCCGTGATCCGGCAGGCGGGCATCAAGGCCGATTGATGGCCGATGGACGGCAGATCGTCGACCGACTGACGGCCGGCAGTGCGCTACAGCGGACCCGGCACCTGCACCATGCGGTACAGCGACTGGCTGCCGCGTGCGGCCAGCACGCCCAGCTGCGCCAGCGTGCGCGGGTCCAGCTCCAGCGTGATGGCGGCGCGCGCCAGTGCCGAGCGGATGCGGGGGCCGTCCTCGCCTTCGTGGATGACGGGCGGGTAGAGGCTGGCGCCGTCGGCGCCGATCACGCTGGCCACCAGCGGGGGCTGCGGCGGCTCGCCACGGCGCAGCACCACGGCGATGTCGCCGTTGTCCAGCCGCACGTAGGTGCCGGGCGGGCACAGGCCCACGGCGCGCACCAGCGCGAAGCCCACCTCGTCGGAGTAGCGCTGCTGCTGGGTGAGCGCGCGCAGCGACTCGGCGGCGCTGCGGCCTTCGCGTGACTTGCGCGGGCTGATCAGGGCCGCGTAGCGGTCCACCGTGCCCAGGATGCGCACCAGGCGCTGCACCGGGGGCAGTGTGGCCAAGGGCTGCTGGGGTACGGCTTCATGGTGGCGGGCCACCAGTTCCAGCCACAGCGCATCGTTGACGAACAGCCGCGCCAGCAGGGCCTGGCTTTGCAGCGGATGGCGCTGCACGGCCTGCTGCTGGGCGGGGGTCAGCGGCTCGCGCTGCAGCGCCAGTTCGTCCTGCAGCGCGTTCATGCCGATGTTCATGGTCAGCGCGCCGCGTACCAGGGTGCGGTGCTCGGTCTCGTTCAGGCGCAGCTCGCGCGCCAGCACATGGCACAGGCAGGCGCAGACCAGGGCATGGGAGGCGCTGTAGCCCACGGTGGAGGAGCAGGCGCGCTGGAACATCAGGTACAGCGCGGCATCGCTGTCGTGGGCGATCAACTCCTGCAGCCACAGGTCGATCTGCTGCAGCTTGACCAGGAAGCCCTGCACCTGCAGCGGCGCGGACAGCAGAACGGACAGCGCGGCCTCCAGGTCGGACCACAGGCCCAGCAGGTCTTCGTAGGAATCGTCGGGGCGTCGGCTCATCGGTGGCGGGGTGCGGAAAGCGGGGCGAGTGCAGGCCGCATCAGCGCCGCTCCAGCACCATCTCGCTGCCCTGGCGGGTCATCTGGACATGGGCCAGAAAGCTGTTTCCCAGCAGCACATAGGGCATGGCAAGAGGGGCGACCACGGCGTCCACGCCAAAGACCTCGACATCGCCCACGCGCACCGAGTCCAGCCGCAGGCTCCAGCCCTGGGCGTCGCCGTTGGCGGTGCGCATCATCACGGGCTGGCCCTTGAGAAAGGGCAGGCCCATGCGTTCGGCGTCGGACCGGCCTATGGCGACCGAGCTGGCGCCCGTGTCCACCATGTACACCATGGTCTTGCCATTGATCTGGCCGCGTTCGATGAAATGGCCCCGGTTGTCGGCCTTGAGCACCACGCGCCGGCCAAGCGCGGGATCGCCCGCCGCCGCGCCCCGGCCGCCCAGGCTGATGGGCGCTTCGCCCAGGCGCAATGTCTGGCGGCGGCCCTTGATTTCCACCTCGGCCGTGTCGCCCGATACCTGCAGCACGCGCACGTCCTGCAGGCTATCGCCGGCCGCCAGAGCGCGTGGCGTGCCGCCGTCGATGACCAGCAGGGCCTTGCTGCCCAGCACGCCGCGGAGTGCCACGGACTGCGCTGTCGCCGGTGGCGGAGCCAGCACGGCCACGCCGGCCAGGCTCAGAAGTACGGCACGCAGGTGGCGCATGGAGCTTGTGGTGCAGGGGCGGATGCCGGGCGATCAGTCGCGGAAGTTGTTGAAGGACAGGGGATGGTCGGCCAGGTCCTTGCGGATCAGGGCCATGGCCGCCTGCAGGTCGTCGCGCTTGGCGCCCGTGACGCGCACGGCGTCGCCCTGGATGGCGGCCTGCACCTTGAGCTTGCTGTCCTTGATCAGCTTTTGCAGCTTCTTGCCCAGCTCGGCCTCGATGCCGTTCTTGACCTTGATGGTCTGCTTGAGCTTGTCGCCGCCGATCTTCTGGGCCTTCTGGATGTCCAGGAAGCGCACGTCCACGCTGCGCTTGGTCAGCTTGTTGCGCAGGATGTCCTCGACCTGCTGCAGCTGGAAGTCGGCATCGCCGAACAGTGTGATTTCCTTGTCCTTGAGTTCGATGGCGGCCGAGGTGCCCTTGAAGTCGAAGCGCGTGCCGATTTCCTTGGCGGTGTTCTCCACGGCGTTCTTCACTTCGACGAAGTCGGCTTCGCACACGGTGTCAAAAGAAGGCATGGCAAATATTTCCTGTAAATGTTCTGAAAAAGTATCGCAGCGCGGGACCGGGCGATGCGGGCACGGTGCCGAAGGCGTGGGGACGCGGTGCGACAATCCGGCTGATGTTAGTCGAGAAAAATGTTCCGCTGCAGCATTGCAACAGCTTCGGCATCGCCGCCCGTGCCCACACCCTGGTGCGTGTGCGCAGCGATGAGGATGTTCGCCATTTCCTGGCCGATCCGCTGTGGGGCCGCCAGCCCGTGTTCGTGCTGGGCGGCGGCAGCAACGTGGTGATCACGGGTGATGTCGATCCCGTGGTCCTCAAGATGGAGATAGCGGGCATGCGCCTGCTGCGCGAGACCGATCGCCACTGGATCGTCGAGGCCGGTGCCGGCGAGCGCTGGCACGACCTGGTGGCCTGGACCCTGTCGCAGGGCTATGGCGGCCTGGAGAACATGGCGCTGATTCCCGGCACCGTGGGCGCATCGCCGGTGCAGAACATCGGCGCCTACGGGCTGGAGCTGCAGGACCGCTTCGAATCGCTGGATGCCATCGACCTGGCCACGGGCGAATCCTTCACGCTGGATGCCGCGCAGTGCGCCTTCGGCTACCGCGACTCGGTGTTCAAGCACGCCCCGGCCGAACCCACGCCCGTGGCGCGGGCGCGCATGAGCGGCGTGCCGCCGCGCGGCATGGGCCTCAAGGGCCGCGCCGTGATCACGCGCGTGCGCCTGGCCCTGCCCAAGGAGTGGAAGCCCGGCCTGGGCTACCTGGACCTGCAGCGCCGCCAGGCCGAGGCCGGCGTGGCCGAGCCCACGGCCCGCCAGATCTTCGACTGGGTGTGCGAGATCCGCCGCGCCAAGCTGCCCGACCCGGATCAGATCGGCAACGCCGGCAGCTTCTTCAAGAACCCGACGGTGACGCCCGAGCAGTGCGCCGACATCATTGCGCGCGAGCCCAAGATCGTGCACTACCCCATGGACGACGGCTCCATCAAGCTGGCCGCCGGCTGGCTGATCGATGCCTGCGGCTGGAAGGGCAAATCCATGGGCCGCGCCGGGGTGTACGACAAGCAGGCTCTGGTGCTGGTCAACCGGGGCGACCGGCACAGCGTGGACCGCAGCGTCACCGGGGGCGAGGTCATGACGCTGGCCGGCGCGATACAGACCAGCGTCTACGAACGATTCGGCATCCGCCTGGAGCCCGAGCCCGTCGTGGTCTGATCGATCGACGGCCTCAAGAAAACAGCGGCCCGCAGACCATGAAGGCCTGCGGGCCGCTTTGCTTGCTTTGTATCAGCGCTTCAGTGCTTCAGCGCATCAGTGGGCGGAGTGGCTGCTGCGCCAGCTCATGTAGTCCTTGTCGGTCATCAGCACCCACAGCGCCAGCACCATGACCACCACGCCGGACACCACGGCATTGCGCATGGCGTCCATCTGGCCCGCATAGCCCAGCACCCAGGGCGAGATCACCATCCACAGCCCAAGCAGGCCTTCGGTCCATTCCTCCCACGCGCGGGGCATGAAGATGGCCCCCAGCGCAGCGGCAATCAGCGCCAGGCCGATGACCACGCCATTGGCCGTGGGCGCCATCTGGTCCTGGAACCCGAGCACCCAGGGCGAGACCGCCAACCAGGCTCCCAGCAGGACATTGATCGGGTCCTGCCAATGCTTCATGTATTTCATGGCTGCACCTCCTGCCGCCACGACGAATGAGGGCGGCAATTCGTTGGATCAAAGCCGCAGCATGCAGGTTCCATGAGGATTTTTGTGAAAGTGCCTGCTTACCAGGGCATCTCGCCCTTGTTCACCTTGGCGCCAATGTCCAGCGACAGCGCCATGCCGGCCTGCGGGTAGGCCTGCTTCATGGCGCCGATCAGCTCGGCACTGTTTGCGGCCTTGGCGGCGGCGGCCTCGAAACGCTGGAGATAGTCGCGTGTATAGGCGATGGCGCTGGCGTCCATGGCGGTGCCGGCCTGCATGTGGCCGGGCACGACGACGGCGGGCTTGAGGGCCTGCATCTCGTCCAGCTGCGCCAGCCAGGCCTTGCGCTCGGCGCTCTTTTGCGTGTCCGCCGTCCAGACATGCAGGTTGCCGAACACGCCCACGTTGCCGACGATGGCCTGCAGCGCAGGCACCCAGACATAGGGGCGGTGTGCCAGCGGGCCGGTGGTGCCGCGCAGCTCCAGCGTCTGGCCGTCCACGGTCACCGTATTGCCCTGCAGGGCCTCGGGCAGCACGGGATGGCTGGGGGCGTTGGCGCCCATCTTGGGGCCCCAGAAGGCCAGCTTGCCCTGCAGCTTGGACTCGATCTTCTCGCGCACGGCGGGCGTGGCCACGACCTTGGCCTGCGGGAACAAGTTCTTCAGCACCTCGGCGCCGAAGTAGTAGTCGGGGTCGGCATTGCTGATGAGGATGGTGGTCAGCTGCTTGCCGCTGTCCAGCACATTGGCGGCAATGCGCAGGCCGTCGGCGCGGGTGAAGCCGCTGTCCACGACCACGGCCTCCTTGGCGCCGGTGATCAGGGTGGAGGTCACGGCAAAGCTGTGTTCGTCGGCCTGGTAGACCTTCATCTGCAGCGGGGCGGGCGCCTGGGCATGGGACAGGCCGGCCGACAGGGCCAGGGTGAGCGAAAGCACGGTGGTGCGAAGCATGTCGATTTCCTTTGGAAAAAAGCACAAGACAGAAAACGGGTGGCAGCGCCGTGCTGCCATGGGTGGTACTTTAGTTTTTGAAATCGAGCAGATAAACCGCAGAATATGCGCTTGTTTGTTGCAGAAATCGAGCAGATCCATGGACCGATTGCTGGCGATGCAGGTGTTTGCCACGGTGGCCGAATGCGGCAGCTTCACGGCGGCGGCCGAGCGGCTGGACCTGTCGCGTGCCATGGCCACGCGGCATGTGGAGTCGCTGGAGCAGTGGCTGGGCGCGCGCCTGCTGCACCGCACCACGCGCCGCGTCTCGCTCACCGATGCCGGTGCGCAGTGCCTGCGCTACAGCCAGCAGATGCTGGCCCTGGCCGATGAGGTGCAAAGCGAAATGCGCACGGGCGACAGCCAGCTGCGCGGCCTGCTGCGCGTGACCTGCAGCATGTCCTTCGGCCATGCGCAGATGGCACCGGCCATTGCGCAGTTCATGCGGCAGCACCCGCACCTCAAGATCGACCTGCTGGTGGACGACGGCGCGCTGGACCTGGTGCAGCAGCGCATCGACCTGGCCATACGCATCAGCGCCGATCCCGGCGCCGCACTCATCGGCCGGCCGCTGGCCGTGTGCGAATCGGTGCTGGTGGCCTCGCCCGCCTACCTGGACGCGGCAGGGCGGCCGCAGACACCGGCCCAGTTGCAGGCCCACCGCTGCCTGGGCCATATGCGCGTGGGCCGCAATGTCTGGCAATTGGCGCGGCGTGACGACGAAAGCGATGAGCAGCAGATCGCCGTCACCACCTGGTTCAACGCCAACGAGGCCACCGTGCTGGCCGCCGCTGCCGTCGAGGGCGCGGGCATCGCCTTCCAGCCCACCTACCTGGTCCAGCCCATGCTGCAGGCCGGCCAGCTGGAGCTGGTGCTGCCCGACTGGCGCCCGCAGCCGCTGACCGTGCATGCGCTGTACAGCTCCCGCCGCCACCTGCCGGTGGCCGTGCGCGCGCTGCTGGATTTTCTCGTGCAGCGCTTCGAGGGCGCGCGCTGGTAGCAGGGGCGTAAAAAAGCCGCCTTGCGGCGGCTCTTGGCAATCTGCGGCAGGGCGCCGCAGAGTGGCTTATTCCTTGCCGCCCAATTGGGGCAGGGCGGTGCTGGTGCCCAGCGACAGCAGGCCGGCCTTGGAGTAGATGGCCAGCTTGTCGCGCGTGTCCATCAGGTCCAGGTTGCGCATGGTCAACTGGCCAATGCGGTCGGCGGGGCTGAAGGGCGCGTCCTCGACCTTTTCCATCGACAGGCGCTCGGGAGCGTAGGTCAGGTTGGGCGATTCGGTGTTCAGGATGGAGTAGTCGTTGCCGCGGCGCAGTTCCAGCGTCACGGTGCCGGTCACGGCGCGGGCCACCCAGCGCTGGGCGGTTTCGCGCAGCATGATGGCCTGCGGGTCGAACCAGCGGCCCTGGTACAGCAGGCGGCCCAGGCGCAGGCCGTTGATGCGGTACTGCTCGATGGTGTCCTCGTTGTGGATGCCGGTCACCAGGCGCTCGTAGGCGATGTGCAGCAGGGCCATGCCGGGGGCTTCGTAGATGCCGCGGCTCTTGGCTTCGATGATGCGGTTCTCGATCTGGTCGCTCATGCCCAGGCCGTGGCGGCCACCGATGCGGTTGGCTTCCAGGAACAGCTCCACGGGGTCGGCGATTTCCTTGCCGTTGATGGCCACGGGGCGGCCTTCGTCAAAGGTCACCGACACTTCCTCGGCCTTGACCTCGACTTCGGGCTTCCAGAACGCCACGCCCATGATGGGGTTGACGATGCGGATGCCGCTGTTCAGGAACTCCAGGTCCTTGGCCTCGTGCGTGGCGCCCAGCATGTTGCTGTCGGTCGAGTAGGCCTTCTCGGCGCTCATCTTGTAGCCGAAGCCTTCCTTGGTCATGAAGGCCGACATCTCGGCGCGACCGCCCAGCTCGTCGATGAAGGTCTGGTCCAGCCAGGGCTTGTAGATCTTCAGCGCGGGGTTGGTCAGCAGGCCGTAGCGGTAGAAGCGCTCGATGTCGTTGCCCTTGAAGGTCGAGCCGTCACCCCAGATGTTGACGTCGTCTTCCTTCATGGCGGCCACCAGCATGGTGCCGGTCACGGCACGGCCCAGGGGCGTGGTGTTGAAGTAGGTGATGCCGCCCGTGGAGATGTGGAAGGCGCCGGCCTGGATGGCGGCAATGCCTTCGCCGGCCAGCTGCGAGCGGCAGTCGATCAGGCGGGCCTGCTCGGCGCCGTACTCCATGGCCTTACGGGGGATTTCGTCGTAGTCGGCCTCGTCGGGCTGGCCCAGGTTGGCCGTGTAGGCGTAGGGCAGGGCGCCCTTGTTCTTCATCCAGCGCAGGGCAGCGCTGGTGTCCAGGCCGCCCGAGAAGGCGATGCCGACCTTCTGGCCGACGGGAACGTTTTGCAGGATGGTTTCCATACGATGCTTCTCTCAATAACGATGGCGGCTGGCGTGCGGGACGCGGCTGCCGGAAAACACGGAAGGCGCCTGGGCGCCGTCAGGTCGAATGCGTCGGTCTGCTCAGGCGCTCAGGCGCTTAGGCGTAGTGGCAGATGTAGTGGTAGGCCTCGGTCACGCGGATGTCGAACTTGGAGTTCGCAGGCACCTGGAAGGACTCGCCGGCCTTGGAGGTCAGCCACTGGTCCGAGCCGTCGAGCTTGTACTCGCAGGAGCCGGCCACGCATTCCATGATCTCGGCAGCGGCCGTGCCGAAAGTCAGCTGGCTGGGCAGCACCACGCCGGCAGACTTCTTCGTGCCATCGGCCAGCGTGAAGCCGTGGCTGATGCATTTGCCGTCGAAATAGACATTGGCCTTGGTGGTCAGGGTGATGCCAGAGATGGTTTCGGTGGTCATGGAAGCTGGGCAGAGGGTGGACTAAACCGCCCATTTTAGGCCAGCACCCGGCCGCTGCCCGTACGTGCTGGCCGCCGCCATGCAAAAAGCCCCTTGTCGGGGCTTGCGGGGCGAGCGCATGGCGGCCTCAGCGGCGCCAGCCATGGCGGTAGCCGCCGCGCCAGCCGTGATAGCTGGGGCGCGAGGCGTAGTACACGCCGGCAGCAAGGGCTGCACCAATCACCACGGGCGCCACATAGTCACCGGCCGAATACACCGGTTGCACCGGCTGGGCCGGGTAGTAACCACCGTCGTAGTAATTGTTTTCATAGACCACGGGCGGCGGCACGGGCGTGGTGGAGTACGCGGCCTGGGGCGGCTGGTTGGTGCTGTAGTAACCATTGCTGCCGTAGGCGCCGCTGTTGGCTGCGGGCTGCACGCTCAGTGCAATCCAGTCGCCAGGCGGCGTGGCGGTCCGCGTCGTGTAGTTGCGGCCCGCGTACTCATAGACCACGTCGTAGGCCACGGCGCGGTTCTGGTAGTAGGTCTGGGTGGTGCAGTTGCGCACCGTCTGGTATTGGGGCTGCTGTCCCGAGGCTTCAGCCTGGTTGCCCAGCATGGCGCCGCCAATCACGCCGGCTGCCGTGGCCGCAGCGCGTCCGCCGCCGTGGCCAATGGCGTTGCCCACCACGCCGCCCGCCAGCGCACCCAGCACGGCGCCCGCGCCCGAAGTGCTGCGCTGGCCCGAGTAGACGTTCTCATCGCGGCAGACCTGCTGGGGCACGGCCACCTGTTGCGTCACCGGGGTCACGGAAAGCACCCGGCCTTGCTCCTGGGCCAGGGCTACGGTGGCGGTCGTGGCCGCCAGCGTCAAAAGAACCAGGGATTTCATGATTGCACTCCTGTTGCGCTGGCGGTACTTCCTGCCAGGCTCCATGCAAGTGTATTCCTCGGGCCCGAAAAGCAGTTTGCGGCCGCGTAAATCCACGTAATAAGCTGTTCCAGGCTTGACGGCAGTGTTAGCGCTTGCCCTCGTGGGCCAGCTCTGCCCAGGTATCGGGCGCAAAACCCACGGTGATGCGTCCCTGCGGCCATTGGACGACCGGGCGCTTGATGACGCTGGGCTGCTGCTGCATGAGGGCTGCGGCACCGGCCGCATCCTGGGCTCCGGCCTGGGTGTCGGCATCGAGCTTGCGCCAGGTCGTGCCCTGGCGGTTGAGCAGCTTTTCCCAGCCCACGGCCTGCATCCAGGCGGGCAGTTGTGCGGCAGGGACGCCCTGTTTCTTGAAGTCGTGGAATTCGTAGGCGATGCCCTGGTCGGCAAGCCAGGCGCGGGCCTTCTTGACGGTGTCGCAGTTGGGAATGCCGTAGAGCGTCACAGTGTTTGAGGTGGTCATGATTGGTTGCAGTTGCCGCAGTCCGCGGATGGCGAGGACCCCATAAGGACACTGTCCCTGGGTAACAATAGCGCGCAGTATGCACACCTCATTTCCCACATTGGATGCATGGCTCGCATATTGCGAGCGCCTGCACCCCAAGAATATCGCGCTGGGCCTGGATCGCGTGCGCGAAGTCGCCCAGCGCCTGGACCTGCGTTTCGACTGCCCCGTGATCACGGTGGCGGGCACCAATGGCAAGGGCTCGACCTGCGCCATGCTGGAGGCCGTGGCGCTGCAGTCGGGCTTTCGTCCCGGCGTCTACACATCGCCGCATCTGGTGCATTTCGAGGAGCGCTGCCGCGTGGGCGGCGAGATCGTGAAGGCAGCCGAGCTGCTGCCGCAGTTCGAGGCCGTGGAGCAGGCGCGCGTGCAGGGCACGGAAGTGGCGCTCACCTATTTCGAATTCACCACGCTGGCCATCCTGCGGCTGATGAGCCAGTCCAAGCTGGATGTGGCGATTCTCGAGGTGGGCCTGGGCGGGAGGCTGGATGCCACGAACGTGATCGACGCCGATTGCGCCGTCATCACCAGCATCGACATCGACCATGTGGAATTCCTGGGCCCGGACCGCGAGAGCATCGGCCGCGAAAAGGCCGGCATCATGCGCGCCGGTCGGCCGGTGGTGGTCAGCGATCCCATGCCGCCGCAAAGCGTGCTGGACCATGCCCAGGCCATTGGCGCCGATCTCTGGCGCCTGGGCCAGGACTTCAACTTCTCGGGCGACAAGCAGCAGTGGGGCTGGGCCGGACGCGGGCGGCGCTATGCGGGCCTGGCCTATCCGGCGCTGCGCGGCGCCAACCAGCTGGTCAATGCATCGGGTGCGCTGGCCGCGCTCGAAGCCATTCGCAGCCGCCTTCCGGTCACGGCCCAGGCCGTGCGCACGGGGCTGGCCATGGTCGAGCTGCCGGGGCGTTTCCAGATCATTCCGGGCCAGCCCACGCTGGTGCTGGACGTGGCGCACAACCCGCATTCGGTGGCGGCGCTGACGGCCAACCTCGACGCCATGGGTTACTTCCCCTGCACGCATGCGGTGTTCGGCGCCATGCACGACAAGGACCTGGTGCCCATGCTGGGCAGAATCGCACCGCTGATCGACCGGTGGTACCTGACCGACCTGCCCACGCCGCGTGCCGAAAGCGCCGAAGTGCTGCGCCAGAAGATCGAAGCCCTGCCGCCCGCACCCGGCGTGCCCCGCGAGCTGTCGGTGGCCACCTTCGCAAACCCGCAGCTGGCGCTGGATGCAGCGGTTCTGGCCGCAGGTCCCACTGATAGAATCGTGGTCTTTGGCTCGTTCTTCACGGTGGGCGGCGTGCTGCAGGACGGCCCGCCCCGGCTGAACGCCAAGCATCTGGGCACCTGAATCCAGTGATCCGCACCGCAGGCGGCCATCGTGGCCGCTGTGGTGGCCGATATGAACGAGTCCGCACTCCATGGCATTTTTCAATTTTCGTTGGCCCGGCAAAAAAGACGACGGTGATTCGTCGTCCGCATCGAGGCGGCCCACACGGCTGGGACAGGCGGAAAGCGTCGATGTCATGCGCCGCCGGGCGCGCCACCGCCTCATCGGCGCTGCCGTGCTGGTCCTGGCGGGCGTGGTGGGTTTCCCCCTGCTGTTCGACACCCAGCCGCGTCCGATTCCCGTAGACATTCCCATCGAGATTCCTGACCGCGACAAGGTTGCGCCCCTGGTCGTGCCCGGCGCCAATGCCGTGGATGCCCATTCGCATGGCGCGGCTGCGCCGACGGGCCGCGTGTCGGCCCAGGCCTCGCTGGGTGCCGATGAGGAAGAGGTTCCCATGGGCAGGCCTTCGGCGCCGTCCGTGCCGTCCGTGCCTGTGGCGCCTCCCGTTTCCCAGGTGGCTCCGGTCAAGCCTGAAGCGAAGCCCGAGGCAAAGCCGGAGCCCAAGCCCGCCGCCAAGCCTGAGACCAAACCCGAGCCCAAGCCGGAACCCAAGCCCAAGCCTGAGCCGGCCAAACCCGAGCACAAGCCGGAGCCCAAGCCCGAGCCGAAACCCGAGCCCAAGCCAAAGCCCGAACCCAAGCCCGAGCCGTCCAGGAGCGACGATGCCGCGCGTGCCCGTGCCCTGCTGGAAGGACGCAGCGCGCCCGCCGCTTCCACGGCGGCCGTGGCGACGGACGAACGCTTCATCGTGCAGGTCGGTGCCTTCTCCGACGCCGGCAAGGCCCAGGAAATCCGCGCCAAGCTGGAGCTGGCGGGCCTGAAGACATTCACGCAGGTGGTGGACACCAAGGACGGCAAGCGCACGCGGGTGCGTGTGGGCCCGTTCAACGGCCGTGCTGAAGCAGACAAGGCGGCGGCGCGCGTCAAGGGCCAGGGCCTGCCGGCGTCGGTGATCAAGCTCTGACGCGGTGACGTACATCTTGCAAAGCAGCACGGACGCACAGAAATAGCGTATGTCCACGGTGGACTGGGTTTTGCTGGCCTGCGTGCTGGCCTCGATGCTGCTTGGCGCCTGGCGCGGGCTGGTGTACGAGGTGCTGTCTCTGCTGGGCTGGCTGGTGGCCTTTGTCGTGGCCCGCATCTGGGCGGCCGACGTGGCGCTGTGGCTGCCCATGCAGGACTGGGACATGCAGCTGCGCTACGCCGCAGGCTTTGTGCTGTTGTTCGTGCTGGCGCTGTTCGGCTGGGGCCTGGTGTCCTGGCTGTCGCGCCGGCTGATCGAGGCGGTGGGCCTGAGGCCCGTGGACCGCACGCTGGGCGCGCTGTTCGGCGTGCTGCGCGGGGCGCTGCTGGCCCTGGTGGCAACGATGGTGATCAGTTACACGCCGCTGCACCAGGGGCAGTGGTGGCAGGATTCAGCCCTGGCGCCATGGCTGATGCAGGCGCTGGCTGTGGTTTTGCCACAGCTGCCGCAGGAATGGGGACGCTATCTGCCGGCTGCATGACAAGGCGCTGCAGCGCAGGAGTCGGCTGGCAGAAACAGTTTGGATAGAGAAATCGGGCGCAGGCGTGGCCAATGGGTGGCTGCTACGGCCCAGACAGCGAAGGGCGACCTTCGCAAACGGATGGAACGCAACTATGTGTGGAATCGTTGGTGTAGTCAGCACCGCGCCCGTGAATCAACTGATCTATGACGCCCTGCTGCTGCTGCAGCACCGTGGCCAGGATGCCGCAGGCATCGTGACCCAGCAGGAGCGCAAGTTCTTCATGCACAAGGCCAAGGGCATGGTGCGCGACGTGTTCCGCACCCGCAACATGCGTGCCCTGCCGGGCACGGTGGGCCTGGGTCAGGTGCGCTACCCGACGGCCGGCAACGCGACCAGCGAGGAAGAGGCCCAGCCCTTCTACGTGAACGCGCCCTTCGGCATCGTCATGGTGCACAACGGCAACCTCACCAATGCCAAGCAGCTGCGCGAGGAGCTGTCGGACACCGACCACCGCCACACCAACACCGAGAGCGACTCCGAAGTCCTGCTCAACGTGCTGGCCCACGAGCTGGCCCGCGCCAGCAGTGGCGCGCCGCTCAAGAGCGAAGACGTGTTCCAGGCCGTCAGCGCCGTGCACAAGCGCATCAAGGGCTCGTATGCGGTGATCGCGCTGATCGCCGGCTACGGCCTGCTGGCCTTCCGCGACCCGTTCGGCATCCGCCCCCTGTGCATGGGCCGCGGTGCCGACGGCTCGGTGATGCTGGCCAGCGAGTCCGTGGCCCTGGAAGGCACGCTGCACCAGCTCGAGCGCGATGTCGCCCCGGGCGAGGCCGTGTTCGTGCACAGCGACGGCCAGGTCGAAACCCGCCAGTGCGCTGAAAAGAGCGAGCTGCACCCCTGCGTGTTCGAGTACGTGTACCTGGCCCGCCCGGACTCCGTGCTGGATGGCATCTCCGTCTACCAGGCCCGCCTGAACATGGGCGAGACGCTGGCCAAGCGCGTGGTCTCCACCGTGCCGCCCAACGAGATCGACGCCATCATCCCGATTCCCGAATCCAGCCGCCCCAGCGCCATGCAGCTGGCCCAGCTGCTGGGCATTCCGTACCGCGAAGGCTTCGTCAAGAACCGCTACGTGGGCCGGACCTTCATCATGCCGGGCCAGTCCTCGCGCAAGAAATCGGTGCGCCAGAAGCTCAACGCCATCGGCAGCGAGTTCAAGGGCCGCAAGGTGCTGCTGGTGGATGACTCCATCGTGCGCGGCACCACCTCCAAGGAAATCGTGCAGATGGCGCGTGATGCCGGTGCCGTCAAGGTCTACCTGGCCTCGGCAGCGCCTCCGGTGCGCCATCCCAACGTCTACGGCATCGACATGCCCACGCGCGCCGAACTGGTGGCGCATGGCCGCACGGTCGAGGAAATCCGCCAGGTCATCGGTGCCGACGCGCTGATCTACCAGGACGTGGCCGCCATGAAGCAGACCGTGGGCAAGATCAACCCGCAGGTGCAGGGCTTCGAGGCCTCGTGCTTCGATGGCGTCTACATCACGGGCGACATCTCCGAGGACGAAGTCACGGCACTCAATGAAGGCCGCAACCGCGGCGGCGAGGAAGAGTCCAGCGACGCCTCGCGCCTGTCCCTGCCCAACGCCCAGGAAGCCTGAGCCCGAGCCCGAGCCCGAGCCCGAGCCTGAATCAGAGCGATCGGGCTTCAGTGACAATACGGGGGCGGGCCTGAGGCCCGCCCTTTTTTGACAAATGAGCTAAAAGCGCTGGTGCTGGAGGACTGCAGGCTGCAACGCCCAGCAAGTCCCCAGGTGACAAGTGTTTCTAGCTCCTTTTTTCCGGGCACCGCCGCCATCGGCGGGCCGCGCCCGACCCCAAGGACCATCAACGTGACGAACAAGACACTTCCCGAAGGCCTGCATCCCGATACGCTGGCCCTGCGCGTGGCCGTGGAACGAAGCCAGTGGGGCGAGCACAGCGAAGCCCTGTACATGACCAGCAGCTTCGTGCAGCCCGACTGCGCAACGGCAGCGCGCCGCTTCGCCAACGAAGAGCCCGGCTACACCTACAGCCGCACCTCCAACCCCACGGTGACCAGCTTCGAGCAGCGTCTGGCCGCCATGGAAGGCACGGAATGCGCCGTGGCCACGTCCACCGGCATGTCGGCCATCTTGCTGGTGGCGCTGACCACGCTCAAGGCGGGCGACCATGTGATCTGCTCGCAGTCCATGTTCGGCTCCACCATCAAGCTGCTGGGCGGCGAGATGGCGCGCTTCGGCATCGAGACCAGCTTTGTCTCGCAGACCGATGTGCAGGCCTGGAAGGCCGCCATCCGTCCCAACACGCGATTGCTGTTCGCCGAGACGCCGACCAACCCGCTGACCGACCTGTGCGACATCGCCGCGCTGGCCGAACTGGCGCACGCCCATGGCGCGCTGCTGGCCGTGGACAACAGCTTTGCCTCGCCCGCGCTGCAGCGGCCCGCCCAGTTCGGCGCCGACCTGGTCGTGCACTCCGGCACCAAGCTGCTGGACGGCCAGGGCCGCGTCATGTCGGGCGCGGTCTGTGGCACGACGGCACTGGTGGACAAGGTCATGGGCACCTTCCTGCGCAGCGGCGGCCTGAACCTGGCGCCGTTCAACGCCTGGGTGGTGCTCAAGGGCCTGGAGACGCTGTCCCTGCGCGTCAAGGCGCAAAGCGCCTCCGCGCTGGAGCTGGCCACCTGGCTGGAGGCCCATCCCAAGGTCGCCCGTGTCTACTACCCGGGCCTGGCCAGCCACCCGCAGCACGAGCTGGCCATGCGCCAGCAAAACGGCATGGGCGGCGGCGTGCTGTCCTTCGACGTGGTGGGCGAGGGCGCCGAGCAACTGCGCGCCAATGCCTTCCATGTGGCCGACAGCACCCTGGTGTGCTCGATCACGGCCAACCTGGGCGACGTCAAGACCACCATCACCCACCCGGCCAGCACCTCGCATGGCCGCCTGAGCGAAGAGCAGCGCCGTGCCGCCGGCATCGGCCAGGGCCTGCTGCGCATCTCCGTCGGACTGGAATACCTGGGCGACATCAAGAACGATCTGTCCCGCGGACTGGATACCCTGCAATGACACAAAAAGTACGAACCCGTTTTGCCCCGTCTCCCACGGGCTTCATCCACCTGGGCAACATCCGCTCGGCCCTGTATCCCTGGGCCTTCGCGCGCGCCACGGGTGGTGATTTCATCCTGCGCATCGAAGACACCGACGTGGAGCGTTCCACCCAGGCCTCGGTGGACGTGATCATCGAAGGCATGGCCTGGCTGCAGCTGGACCACGACGAAGGTCCGTTCTATCAAATGCAGCGCATGGACCGCTACAAGGAGGTGCTGGCCGGCCTGCAGGCCTCGGGCCATGTCTACCCCTGCTACATGAGCGTGGAAGAACTCGACGCCCTGCGCGAGCGCCAGATGGCCAACAAGGAAAAGCCGCGCTACGACGGCACCTGGCGCCCTGAAGAAGGCAAGGTGCTGCCGCCCGTGCCCGAAGGCGTGCGCCCCGTGCTGCGCTTCAAGACGCCGCAGGGCGGCGTCGTGGCCTGGGAAGACAAGTGCAAGGGCCGCATCGAGTTCCAGAACAGCGAGCTGGACGACTTGGTGATCGCGCGCCCCGATGGCACGCCCACCTACAACTTCTGCGTCTGCGTGGACGACATGGACATGGCCATCACCCATGTCATCCGTGGCGACGACCACGTCAACAACACGCCGCGCCAGATCCACATTTTCGAGGCGCTGGGCGCCAGCGTGCCCGTGTTCGCCCACCTGCCCACCGTGCTCAACGAGCAGGGCGAGAAGATGAGCAAGCGCAACGGCGCCAAGGCCGTCACCCAGTACCGCGACGAAGGCTATCTGCCCGACGCCATGGTCAACTACCTGGCCCGCCTGGGCTGGAGCCATGGCGACGACGAAATCTTCAGCCGCGCCCAGTTCCTGGAGTGGTTCAACCTCGACCACCTGGGCCGCAGCGCAGGCCAGTTCGACGAGGCCAAGCTGCGCTGGGTCAATGCCCAGCACCTGAAGGCGCTGGACGATGCGGCCCTGGCAGAGCTGGTGCGCCCCTTCGTGCTCAAGACCGGCCTGGACCAGGCGCTGCTCGACGCAGACGACCGCCTGCCGCGCATCTGCGCCCTGTTCAAGGACCGCTGCGAAACCCTGGTCGATCTGGCCGGCTGGGTGCGCCTGTTCTATCTGGACGCCTTCGACCGCAACGCCGAAGACCTGGCCAAGCATGTGACCGACGCCGTGGCGCCCGCCCTGGACGCCTTCGCCGAAGGCATCGCCTCGGTGGAGTGGAGCAAGGAAACCATTGCCGCCCTGATCAAGGAAGTGCTCAAGGCCCAGGGCCTGAAGATGCCGCAACTGGCCATGCCGGTGCGCGTGCTGACGCTGGGCACGGCGCACACGCCTTCGGTGGACGCGGTGCTGGAGCTGCTGGGTCGTGAAAAAATTCTAGCCCGTTTGAAAAACCGCTAAAAACCTGTCTATAATTCGAGTCTCTGATGCAAACGCAGCAACTAACAAGAAGCAGCGATTGCAGCATGAAGGGGGTATAGCTCAGCTGGGAGAGCGCTTGCATGGCATGCAAGAGGTCATCGGTTCGATCCCGTTTACCTCCACCAAATTGAGACTTGAGTAATTTACGCAAGTTCTAGGATTGACCCTATCGTCTAGAGGCCTAGGACATCACCCTTTCACGGTGAGTACCGGGGTTCGAATCCCCGTAGGGTCGCCAAGTT